>FWWM01001107.1_pt1 | contig 84477 bp, 84 predicted proteins | sample 2228351 | NCBI WGS metagenome assembly FWWM01 (sample SAMEA103939774, study PRJEB20133) | metagenome | reverse complement strand
TTTAAAAGACATGATGGTAAATCATGACTCAAAGATGATAGCCTTTGAGCAGCGTATTGACAAGCGTTTCGAGGCAATTGACAGACGCTTCGAGGCAATTGACAGACGCTTTGAGGTAATTGATAGGCGCTTTGAGGCTATAGAGAGACGTATTGATACCCTTGATCAGAAGTTCAGTAAATATTTCCTCTGGATAATTGGCATTCAGGTATCGGTTTTGCTTGCTATCATAGCTACAATGTTAAGATAAAAACAGCAAAACACTCAAGGCAGCAGGGGTAGCAGGCGTGCTACCCCTGCTCATTTTGCCGTTGTCAGGGCCGAGACATCGATTTTTATCATGAGTTCTTTTGGATTTCTGTAATCCCTTACCCTCGCATCCAGCTCTTTGACAATCAGATAGGGTGTCCTCGTTTCTATTGAATAGAGGATATCACTCAATACCCTCGCATCGGGTAAGACTGCATCAATGCTCACACTAACAACCTTAAACTTACCATGCTCTTCAGGTTTTCCTACCCTTTCACTGGAGATTGTTCCACCTCTCCCTGTTATAATCCCCTTTACCATGTCCTGCAATGATGCTGCAGCAAGGGAAAGGGTTTGCCCCTCAACAAGCTTGGAATCCTCGCCCTTTCTCGTCTCTTTTAGTCTGGTAAGTTCTCGTTCGAGGTGAGGTCTCTCTGAGATAAGGGCAACATATTTTTCAAGGGTTTTCATCTTTAGTGCCTGTTCTTCCTTAATCGCCTTGATCTCAGATTGAATCCTCACGTAACCGTAGTCGTAAAGGACAAGGGCAAGCAGCAAAATGATAACAGGTATGCCTAAAAATATAATCCTATTTCTTTTCAACCTTTACCTCTGCCTTTTTATCGGTTTCTATCTCCATCTTTATGATAAATCTATCAGAATTCATCCTGGCATCTCTGAAGGTAGGTGAAGAAAATTCAGCCTTCCTGAAATACTTTGATGCCTCCAGCCCTGGAAGCAGTTCTGTGGCAGAGGCTGCATAACCTTCAATATCAACATTAGTTTCCGTCACCCTGAATCTTGTAAGCCAGGTATTCCTGGGGAGCGTTAAGGTCATCTCCTTCAGTACCGCAAGGGTAGAGGTTCTATCTTCCTTGAAATTATTTATAGATGCTATCTCATCTCTCAGGTCCTCGACCTCCTTCTTCAATGCTTCAACCTTCTTGGCCTCCACCTTTTTCTGGGCAATCTGCTCCTCAATAACATGAAGTCGCCTCTCCTCAACCCTTAATGGAGTAATAAAATATACAGTTGCAAGGGCAATAATAGCTAAAATAAGGATGATTGTAAAGAGAAAAGGGATCTTCTCTTTCTCCCTTTTTCCATACGATAAGAGATTGAGTCCTTCAAATCTGAGGGACTCCACAAGCCCTCCAAGGGCAACATAAGAGACATCCTTCCCGGGAGGAAGCCTGAGTTTGATGTCTGTCTCACCGAGTATCCTTAATGGATAACTTATCCTTGTCTTCAGGAGTTCCTTCAAACTACCGTCCCTGAGTAACAATAATACATCAGTGGTAGCGATGGACTGGGCCTTTATAAAAAGGGGTTGAAGTTCTTCAAAAATCTTATCAACCTTTGCTCTATCATCCTCGTTCTTGAAAAAACCTGACGCATGGTCCACCACTACGGAACCATCGTACAGACCGGCCTCATATGAGTCTTTACCAATATCAAGGAATATTGTGTAACCCTTTCTGCCTGAGTAATGATTTAATGCTGCCATGGCTGTCATACCAGTTGTTACCCTCGTTACATTTATACCATTTTCACGAAGCGCCTCGATATAGGGTGCAACAGTATCTCTTTTTGCAGCAACTATTTGTAAAAACAATCTGTTCCCATCTTCTTTTATAACCCTGTAATCATAAAAGATATCCTCAGCATTAAAGGGAGTCAATCTATCCATTTCAAAGGAGACGACATTCTGGAGGTTTTCCTTGACTGTAACAGGAAATTCGGCAATCCTGAGAACCGTCCATGCCTTTGGTATTATCAGATGGACATCAGGTCCTGCCTTGACCTGACTTACCACCATTGTAGCAGTTGTTGCCAGCTCATCGGGAGATGGAAACCTACCCTCATCATAATTAAAGTTCCCTGTGGCCTTTACCTTGATGCCGGAAAATAGAATGGAGCCATAGGTAAAAGAAACTATCCCTCTCTCTATAGAAAGGGCTAAGACACTTCTTCTGGAGATGGTCTCAATGGGACTGAAGGTCAGAATCTTCAGGAACCTGTTAACTGAGCGGGTAAGTCCATCAGGAATATGACCAAATTTATTAATTAAACTATCAACCTTCACCATTTCTTATTTCTTCCTATTTCTCACTCTCAACAGGCGTTTTGAAATAAACATACCTGTAATTATCCCCCTCAAGCATCACTGTAGCCCTGATCGTATAACCCCCTTTTGAACCATTTTTAAAGCCCCTTGAATCTATGGTAAATATATTTGAATCCCCATAATATAGATACTGATTACTCTCCATCGGTACACCTACCTCCTGCGGGTTTGTAATCCGCCTCTCCTTTCTTAAACTCATGATGTTTTCAGCAATCTCTGGCGTTATACCTGGCACAGAGAGAAGGACCTCCTTCGGTGCAGCATTGATACTGATCTGAGGGCTCTTTGAATGCACAGTAATAAACTCAATAAGGCCCTTTTTGCCTTCCTGGCCATAGAGGAGTTCAGGCGTCATACCCTTTACAAAGATTAGCTCCTCAACAGAATCAAAATTTGCATTCTTTGCCTTATAAGGATTTGGCAAACTCATATAGTAATCACTCTCAGCACCATTCAGCCTCCTCAGGTCATCGGCATCCTTCCAGTCCATTATAGAATCAACCAGTACATCGGCCTCTTCATTCTTAAGACCAAATTGAATAAGTAGATTTTTTAATAATACATCAGGTGCTGTGTTAATGTCCACCTTACCAGATTCGTCCATCATCCGAACCTCATAGTATCCGTCACCAAATTCACCTATATTTGGAGACCCATCGAGCCTCCACACCTCCCTGTCAGGGAGATTAAAAAACCTCTTGTTATAGAATATCTCCATGATGGCCCTTTCAAGAGCAGCCTGTGCAATAAATTTCTTCTGCATACCCTCCTTAAAGGCTAAAGTTGAGTGGGTCTCAACCCTTGTTGAGAAGGAAAAGGCAAAGACTATGCCCATCAGTGCCATAATGACCCAGAGGACAAGCAAAAGGGCTATACCTTTATTGTTCTGAGGTTTCATCATCTCTTTCTGGACGGGGTCCCTGATGTTTGCATGACTGGCACTGTTGTCTGTGACTGTTTTTCCCTCGAAGGCACAGACAGGATAATGGAAAAATCCCTTTTCTCCCTGATCAGTCCAACCTTTATCTTCTCGGGTATATTGCTCTCATCAGCCCACTCAGTGATCCATTTACCCTCTTCCTCGGTTGGGTCCCTGAAAAAATACTCAAAATATATATCATCAAACCCCTCAAATAAAACAGTCTCTGCCTCCATCCCTCCGATTAAAGGTGATTCCTTAACCCTTAATAGTTTCTTATTGTCTCTATCCGTATCAACCTTCAGCATAGAAAGGACATACCCCTTCTGGTTACCCCAGATTGAGTATGTTGTGGCAAACTGGACAGATTCCTTATCTCCCTCAAAATAATACCTCTTATTACCATCGTCGTCATAATAACTGAGTTGTATCTCGGACATTATCTGGGCCTCTATTATCTGAACCGAATTCTTTAACCTCTCAAGGTCATCTATTCTCCTTTCCCCGCCAGAAACAGACCTTGAACCAAGTCTCACAGCCCCTGTTATGATAAGGGCAATAAGGCCTATCATCGTAATCGAGATCAATAACTCAAGGAGTGTGAAGCCTCTCATATCTTTCTTGGGACCACCTTCAAGGTCTTGATTTCTAATGATTTTTCTCCTTTGCCAGCCCTCCACCTTACTGTCAAATCTATCTGCATGACATCTACATTCAGGTCCTCTGTCCTCTCTTTAAGTGTTTTATACACATTCGCATATATTGTATAGCCGTCCTCTGTAGTCTCGGACCATGACCTTTCCGATAGTTCTTCATCACTCAGTATCTCACTCATCCTTGAATTTGCCTTCAGTGTGGCACTTACATAATCCTCTGATGCATATATTGCCCTCAGGTTTGCTGAAAATAACTGGATCAGGACAGTAACAGTTATAGCGAGGAGGGCAATAGCTACAAGTACTTCCAGGAGGGTAAACCCTTTATTATGCCTCATCAGTAATTCACCACCACTGTCCCTGCTACAGGGTCTGTCTCAATCCTTGCTGTCCTCTTCTTATCCCATAACCATATGGTAATCCCTGGTAACCCAGTGGAGGGATAAAGGACGATATCATACCGACCATTATGAATGTCTCCATTGACAGGGTCAGTAACCTTAATACCTATGCCATCGGGAATATCCTTACCCTTCATATCTTGAATCCCGTACACCCTTCTGTCCATGTCAATAGAAAATATCTTTTTCTCGCCATCAATGGATGCCAGTGCCTTTGCATATTTCAGGGATGCTGCCACACCTCTAACAGTGGAATTAAACCTCTGAGAAGATGTTGAGCCTGCAAAAAAGAATCCTGAAAGCCCGAGGATGATAGTAATCAGGAATATGACGATTATCAACTCGAGAAGTGTGAATCCCTTCATAAATCCGTGAATCCTATTCGTTTTTCTTGTCCTTCTCAGCTGTAGGGTAGCACGCGAACCGCCCCTACTAAAGGGGATGAAAATTTTTCCACCCCTACCCCTCTCTCTGCGTGTTCGTGCGCAGAGAGGACACATGCCATTCATTTATATTTAGAATGGCAGTTCCACTATACTGAATATGGCCATTAATATTGATATTACTATGAAACCTATTATTATACCCATACCGAGGATCAGGGCAGGTTCAAGAAAACTCACAAACCTCTTGATTGCCACCCTGAGGCTCCTCTCATAGGTCTGGGCAACCTTAATTAGCATCGTCTCGAGCTGGCCTGTCTCCTCTCCCACCTTAATCATTGATAATGCCAGTGGTGGGAATATTCCTATCTCGCTAAGGGGATTCGCAATCCCCCTCCCTTCCTTTGCCCCCTTTGCGATTATGTCTATCTTCGAGGCAATAACCTGATTACTGATAACCTCCTTTGCATTGTTTAAGGCTTGCAGTAAGGGGACACCGCTCTGTAAAAGGGTTCCAAGGGTCCTGCAAAAACGAGCTGTCTCTACCTTCTTTACGAGATCGCCCAGGAGTTTCATCTTTAATGAGTCCCATTTCAATCTACCAGACTCGGATTTCACATACCCCCTGAAGCTGAACCATAAAATAATAAGAAATAAAAAAAACACCCACCAGTAAGACTTTATGGAGCCACTGACAGAGAGAAGGACCTGGGTGGATAATGGAAGGGACCTTCCCAGTTCTGAGAAGATGACAGAAAACCTTGGAAGTACAAAGGTAAGGAGTACAGCTATAGATGCCCCACCTGTCAATATCAGTATCGCTGGGTATATCATGGCCGAAAAGATATGTTCCCTCAATTCCCTCATTGATTCGAGAAACTCATTCAATTTATCGAGGACAACATCAAGAACACCGCCAGCCTCACCTGCCCTGATCATATTTATGTATATCCTCGGAAATATCCTTGGATGTCTCTGAAGGGCCTCTGAAAAGGAACTCCCCTCTCTTATTGCCCTGAGGATAGATTGAATGGTCTCCTTCATCTCACCACTTTCTGAGATCTCTGACAGGATATTAAGACTCCTGTCAAGGGGAAGTCCTGCACCAAGTAATACTGACAGTTCTGTTGTGAATGTTACGAGGTCACCCTTTGATGAACGAAGAGAAAATCTTCTCTTCAATACCTTATCCTGAACAGATACCTTTAAGGGAATAAGGCCTGAGTTCTTAATCCTCTCTACTGCAGAGACCTCATCACTGGCCTCTATGGCCCCCTCAATGATGGCACCTTCCATTGTTGTTGCCCTGTAGGAAAAAAGGGGCATATTATACCTCCTGGGTAACTCTCAGGACCTCGCTGAGGGTGGTTATACCTGTCTTAACCTTATCCGCCCCATCTTCAAGAAGGGTTTTCATGCCCTGCTGTCGTGCCGCATCTCTCAACTCATTTGAATCTGCCCTTCCAAGGATTAATCTCCTTATATGCTCATCTACAACAAGGAGTTCAAATATGCCTGTCCTGCCATAATACCCTGTAAATGAACATTTTTCACATCCCATCCCCCTGTAAAGGTCTGTATCAGCAGCTATACCAAGGACTCTCAGTTCCTCTTTATCTACCTCTGAATTATCAATAACCTTACAGGCAGGACATATGACCCTCACAAGCCTCTGGGCAAGGATACCCCTAATGGTGGAAGAAAGTAAGAAGTTCTCCACACCCATGTCTATAAGCCTCGTTATAGCACTGGGGGCATCATTTGTATGCAATGTAGAAAAAACAAGGTGACCTGTAAGGGCTGATTGAATGGCGATCTCTGCTGTCTCGAGATCCCTTATCTCTCCTATCATTATTATATCCGGATCCTGTCTTACGATATGCCTGAGTGTATTAGCAAAATTAAGACCTATCTGTGGCTTGACCTGTATCTGATTGACACCCTTCAGGTGATACTCAATGGGGTCTTCCACTGTTATTATCTTCTTATCAGGAGAGTTAATCTTATCCAGGGCTGCGTATAAAGTCGTTGTCTTACCACTTCCGGTAGGGCCTGTCACAAGGATAATACCATTCGGTTTCTTTATAAGCTGGGCAAACTTAGTGAGGGTATCCCTCGAAAAACCAAGCTGGTCAAGGTCGATCAATATGCCCTCTTTAAGGAGTATCCTCATAACAACACTCTCACCGTGAAGGACAGGAATGGTCGAGACTCTGAGGTCTATCTCCTTCTCATTTACCTTTAACTTTATCCTTCCATCCTGTGGCAGTCTCCTTTCAGCAATATTAAGCTTTGCCATTATCTTTATCCTTGAAACTATTGCAGCCTGTAGTTTCTTTGGAGCAGATTCCACATCATGAAGCACCCCGTCAATCCTGTACCTCACCTTCAGCTCATCCTCATAAGGTTCTATATGTATATCACTTGCCCTGCTCTCAACTGCCCTTGTAATCAGGAGATTTACAAGCTTGATTATTGGGGCCTCTGAGGCAAGGTCCTTGAGGTGACCAACGTCTTCCTCTTCCTCTCTTAGAAACTCCACACCCTTCTCACTGATATCCTCTATTATCCTGTTTATATTCTGAGACTCCTGACCATAAAATCTTGATATATAATCCTCAATGGCCTTTGCATCACTCGTATAGACTGAAAGGTCGGCAGAGGTCGCTACCCTGAGGGCATCCCTGACCGGTCTATCGTCAGGTCTTGCCATAACAATCTTCAGTACATTTCCCTTAAGCTCAATCGGTATAATAAGATTTTCCTTAATAAAGCGGGATGATATACCTTCAAGGACAAAGGGAACCTTCGGAAAATCCTGGGGGTCTATATAGGTAAAATCATCGTTTTTCATAATGTCTTTCATTATAACATAAGCTTAATGGGAGGATGTGAATTGTTCCGTAAGCATAATGCATAGAAGCAAAGCCTCATTATAATTCAGGTCGAATAAAGCAAATCTTCAAACTTTAAAAAAGTAAAAAATTTTTTATATTGACAAAGATTAAAGAGTGATGTAATATTTTTTAGTTTTTGTGGGGGTTCATGACCATATTAGCCAGACTCTAAATCAATGTTTAACCCAAAAGAAATAGATAAGAGGATAGACGAACTTCTCTCAAAAGAACCATCACCGGAAAATCTCAACACGGTAGGAGATTTATTTCTAAAGAAGGGTGACAAGGAGAGGGCACTGACTTATTTTTTGAGGGCTGCTAAAAATACAGCCGTGCCTAAGAAGGCCGCAGCCATTTACAAAAAAATCTTGAAGATATCTCCTCTCGATACAGAGATATATGAGGCACTAATAGAAATACTTGAGAGGTCCTATAACATACCAGAAGCTATCCACTATCTTGACCTGCTATGCCATCTCTACCAGAATAAGGGAGAAACACTGAAATTTAACGAGACCCAGCGAAGATTGAGAGAACTCAGGCAAGAATGGGGAAGGGTATTACCATCAAAAGACGAAAAAAAGTCTGAAGAACCTAAACTATCTGAAAAACCTCTTTCGTATGTAAAAGATTATAATATCCAGGATTCTGAAAGGTCAGAGGTTTTAATTAGTGACATTAGAGAGGGCAATCTTTTTACAAAAAGATTTGTATGGATAATTTCCGTCTTTTTCTTGATCATGATTGCCTTTCTGGCTATATTAGTGACAGGAAAAAAAAAGATTCACGAAGAATATCACTTTCAGAAACAGGCAGGTAATTATGATATTACTATATCAAGCGTAACAAAAAAGACTGTTAAGGACCTGCCGCAAAATCTGCTCAGTCATGAAGACCTTGAAAATTCGTTTTTTAATTTAATAATCATAAAGGCAAGAGATGGATGTATTCCTTCTGAAATCATCAATAATCCCTTCGATTCTATATCCTGCATGAATAACAACGGTGATTCAGTTGCCCCCCTGTCTCATCCAGTTACCAATAAATCCATGAGAGTTGTCTACAAGTATGGTATCTGTCCAGATGACAATAGTGCAATCGTTTCAGAATTTTATCTTGCCTGTCCTCTATCACATTCTTCAGGCTTAAAGATAAAGGGACTTATCAATGAACCAATAGAGGTGTTCTGGAGGGGGAAATGAAACACCTTCTAAAGATTTTAACCATCTTAGCTGTTTTTATAGTGCCAATATCTATTGACGCAAAAGGCATGGATTACATATCTGTGAAGGCAGAAAGAGATATTTCTTTATCGGAATTGTTAAAGTCTTCCAGACTGGATATTGCCGATGAGATGATGGTACCCTTTTTGAAGGACTTCATGAGCCTAAATGAGGATATCAAGAGTCTCAGGATAATCCCGAAGGGAAAGATTGTAAAATTGCCATCCCGATATTTTAAGGTAACTGCAAAGGTATCTAAAAAAAAGGAAAAGGCAAAGTTAGCACCAGCTGAAGAAATTAGCAAGGATATTACAACAATAACAGGCAATATCAAGAAACTTTTTGATCGCCTTGGGGAGACCTTTTCTATCAGACCTGGAGAAATTGTTGTCTTTCCTGTGAGCGAGAAGGCTACACTCTCAGTTGATACTGCCTACTTTCCCATAATTGAACTTCCGGGCAAGCAACTCATCCTTATTGACCCAAGAGGGGCATTACCGGAAGAGATCAGGGATGTAATAGAGATTAACTGGCCAGAATATTCAATCATAAGCAGCAGGGATACAAAGATTATTATCAATAATATCCTCGATGCCATCAATTACTCCTGTCTCGATAACGGGAGGGTCATCCTTGGTGATGATATGCAGGTTGAAATTAAGGCAGACTGTATTATTGTAAAAAAAGATAAGGATATAATGGATTATGACATAACCATTCTCAGCATAATAAAAGAAAATGAGTTTGGGTTCCCTGAAAGATTTCTAAAGTGGGCAATTGAATCAGGTATAAATATAGTAGACCTTTTCTTGAAGGAACCTCCTGTGATCCATAAGGAGGCAAAACTTTTAACTCTATCAAAAGATAAGAAGAAACTCGTTGAGGACCTTATTACCATCCTTGGTTACGAGACAAAAAGAAATGTAGGTCTTGGCCTGACTGATAGAAGGGATTATAAGTTAAATATTATGGCAGACTTAGTCATTAGAACAGAAAAGAGGACAAAACTGATTGATATGTCAGGACTGCCCCAACCTGTTATAAACCTGCTGAAGAGACATGGCATTGATATTATGAGCATTCGAAAGGAAGATAATAGCAGAGAGATAATAAAGAACCTCCTACACTTTTTATCACTATCATACGAGGACCGTCCTGAAATAGTATCGGCTATGATAACTCCACAAAGGGTCAAATATCGTGTCAGGACCAACAGCCTGTTCGTTAAATCAAAGAATGGGCCATTCTTATTTTCGGATTACCATAATCCTGAACTTTTACTAAGCCTCATTGATGAAAGGATAAGTCTTATAAAATACAATTAGTCCGGAAATATGATATTCCTTTTTGCTTTCAGGTTTTGAACCAGGTTAGTAGTATATTCCTTTATCCGTTCGTTTATGTGTTTCTCGGCTGAGTCAAATGGTCTGAACTCGGTAGATACTACTCTAACCTTGATAACCATAAATCTTTCTCTATTAAATGTGCTTACCACCTCATTATCTGAGAAACTATTAGCAAGTCCTCCAAACAAGTCCAATATATTTCTTGCGGATAAAACGGTGTACTCAGCACCGTGATATAATTTCACAATATCCCTTGCAGAGAAACCTGACCTCATCTTATCCTGTATATCAACTACCATAGCAGCCTTTTCATATCTGTCCTCATCAGAATAATGTAAAACCACTGTTTCACCGAACCTATCAGGAGGTAATTTTTTAAGTCCATTATTGATAAATTTACTGATAATATTAAATCTCTCAATATATTCAAGCTCTTCTTTATCGAGATTAACAAAGGTATTCAATTTCTTATCATCCCTGTCAGCTGATACAGAAACCCTTTGGGCCGCTTCATAGAGAAGATGCTCTGCAATAAAGTCCTCGACGGGGTCACCCGTTTTCCAGGGTATATTCCCCACTCCAATCTTGCTCAGGAGAAAATGAGTTTTATAAAGATAGGACAGGATATAATTGGTTGAGAATTTTTTATTATCGATTATAAGAAATTTAGTCGCAAGGCCTTCTGCCTTTTCCCCCAACTGGCTTACTAATCTTTCAAGGTCCTGCCTTTGAATCTTGAGCGCTGCAACCTCCTCTTCTTTCTTCTTAAGCCTTCCCATTAATTCAGTTCCTTCCCTTGTGAGAATCTCTATCCTTCCTTCAAGTTCTCTGATTTTTTCCTCGTTACGGCTGTTGATGCTAAATATATTCTGCAGTTTTTTTGCCTCTGACTCAAACACTTGAAGCCGTGTAACCTCTTTGTTCAATGATTTTAAAGAAGACATCAAATCTTTCATAGCCCGTTCTTTCTCGGCCTTTTCCTGCCTCAAAAAAGTTAAATCCCTCTCGCAGGCCTGAAGCTTCTGCCCTAATTCAAGGACACGACTCTCCATTACGCCTCTCAGTGAGGCATTTAAATCGAGGAGTTCCTTTTCCCTTTCAAGGAGTTTCTTTTCTCTGTCTTTTAGAGCTATTATCTCAGAGTTTGCCTTATCGAACTGGCGCTTCTCTTCTAAGAGCATTGCGTTGAGCCTGTCTCTTTCATCCCTTAACTTATTTACATCCACCTCAGATAACCTTTCCTCAGCCTTTATTAATCTACTTCTAAGATCGAGGAGCTCTCTTTCAGCATCTTCCTTCTGCTTTTTTGTCTCATTCTCCCTCTTGTTCAGTTCGACAATGCTCTTCCTTAACTCTTCAATTTCCTTTGTCTTCTCCTCAAAGGCCAGCCTCAGGTGCTCTTTTTCCTCCTTTAATATCTTTGCATCCTCCATTACCTTAGATAGGTCATTTTCAAGAACCTGTATCCTCTTTTCGCTCTCAAGCAACTTCTTTGCTAATCTCTTGTTCTCATCGGCTTGCACCTTTAGTTCCTCAACCTTATCTGCTGCAATTGTAATGCTATTTTTTAATAATTCTTTTTCCATCAATAACTTGCTGTAACTGTCTCTCATTTCCTGTAACCGGGCAATGTATTTTTCCCTTTCCTGTTTAAGGCCCTCGATTTCTGCATTTAACCTGTCCTGTTCTTCCTGCCTCTTCTTTATATCATTCCTGAGCGATTCCACCTCCTTTTGCTTTTCATTCAGCAGAACCTCTTTTTCACCAATCTTCTTACTGACCTCGTCAAGGATTGAAAGCCTGGCCCTTAGTCCTTCTATTTCCTTAATTAGACCTTCCTTCTCTTCTTTGATTTTATTAATCTCCTCAGATCTGTTAGAAATATCCCCCTCTAAAACAGCGACTTTTTTCTCCAATTCCTCTTTTTTATTTATCAGTAATCTTATCTCCTCCTCTTTCCTTGCAAGTTCCTTCAATTTAGTCTCGTAATCGGCTGCAACCATCTTCCCTGAATCAAGTTTCTTCTCTGTCTCTTTAAGCCCCGTTCTAAGTGTTTCTATCTCTCTCTTTAAAGAGGCTATCTCATCCTGCCTTTCCTTAATAATGGAATCTCTCGATAATAATTCTTTCTCCATTAGCTCGAGCCTTTCAAGATTTCTACGGGCAGATTCTAAATCCAGACTCAACCTATCCCTTTCTTCTCTTATACGCCTTAACTCTTCCTCCCTGGTCCGGGCAATCTCATCAAGTCTTTTAATTTTCTCTTCCAGTGTCTCCCTGTCTTTGATTACTACTTGAATATCTTTAAGCTTCTCATCAGCCTCTAAAAGTCTTTTTTCACAGACCTCCATCTTCTTTTTACCTTCTTCAACAATCTCTGTGAGTCTATCCTTCTCGAGCCTGAGTTCACTGAGTTCTTTATCAGGAGTCTTTTTCTCTGCGAGAGCCTTTTCCACCCCTGATGTAGAATCCATGGACTTTATCCTGTCAATCTCTCTAAGGGCCTGCAAACTAAAAGGACTACCTGGCAAATCTGTTCTGAGTCTTCTGAAGACTTTCTCAGCCTTATCGAGCTTGCCCATCTGCATAAGGGCCTTACCTAACCAGTACAGGGCAGAATCTTTAGCGGAACTATCAGGAAATTCCTTAATAAAGGTCTCAAATTTTTCTGCGGCATTTACCGGTTCGCAGGATAGGTAAAGTTCATACCCCTCTCTGAATAATTCATACTCATCAGAAGCCATGACAGGGAAAACAATAATCATGATTAACAGAAGATTGAAAACTGAGATTAAGCTACCATGAACTCTTTTCATCGAATACCTCTGAGATTTTTTAAACAATTTAACATCCAGGGTTACTTATAAAAATTTTTATAAAAGCCTTGAAGTGAAAGGATACTGAACAAGAGTTTTTATAGTTAGCATGATCGATACTATTGAAATCCTTTGGTCTATACTGACCGACATTATGAAGGGCTGGTCAAAAATCCTCTAAGGATTAGAAACAGTCACAACAATAGAATTCTTCACCTTTGCCACATCAAAAAGGACCTTCTGGGGAAGCAACTGTAAACGCAGTATTGTACCATTCTGAATGGTCCTGTCCTCTTCAAGAATGACATCACCTATAAATCTCGATTTAAATTTGAAGTTTCTGTTAGTGTTTATAACTGCCGGATTAATCCTTAATTCTAACCATTGCCCCTCTCTTCTCGAGACGACATCCTCACGGAGAGATATGGACTCGAGGTTTGATGCACTAATAACGAGCATTGCCTTATCCCTTGATTCAATTATGGCAACATTGTTTATGCTTGCCACCCCTGAATCTGTCTCTTTTGTCTGCTTGGGCCTTGCTATCTTTGGTTCTTTTGGTTCTTTTGGTCCCTTAGTTTCCCTTGATATTTTTGCTACTTCTTCCTTCATTACAGATTCAACAGGTGTTTTTCTCTCTTCAGTCTCTGTTGCATCTTTTACCTCCTTAACAGGAAGAGATTCCTTCTTTGTTTCAACAGCAACCTCTTTTTTTATCTCTGTCAAAGGACGTTCCTCAACGGGGGGCTTAATGCCTTCTGTCTTTGTTTTCTCGAGCCTTTCTCTCTTCAAGGTAGATGCAGAAATAGAGAACGATTCTGCCTTGTCATAAACAACCTCTACAACAGCAACTCCATCTCTGAACTCTGCTGGCGAGATGATAGATGGGGTTATGTTACCTTTACCAGATGGTGTGAGTATAACCTCAGCACCTGTTAAGTTATAATTCCTTATAATATTTCCAAATCTGTCATAGGCAGTGACCTTCAGTTTAAAGGGCTGTCCGGCTACTGCCGAATCAGGTGTAATTATAACAAAATGGTCAACACTTGCAGGGTTTACCTTTACAGAACCACTCCTGCCTTCCTGTCTCTTGTTATTCTCTTTAACAATAATGCTTATTTCCTCAGCCTTATCATAGGTTATCCTCAGATTTGCCTCATGAGATTTAAAGCTGCTTGCCTGAACAAAAGATGGTTCAATCCTGGATGTTCCGGTAGATAGCAATACGATACCATTTCCTGTTGAGGCATAATTATTAATGGGGTTACCAAAGGCATCGTATGCTGAGACAGTTAGTTCGAAAGGTTCCCCTGCCACGACCTCTTTAGGAGCTGAAACCCTGAAGTAACTCAATTCAGCAGGTACAATTGAGATGGATTTACTTAGACCCTTACTACCTGTCACAGTCTCGTGAACCTCGATAAGAGCATCTCCAGATTTCTCAGAAACAAGGGAAACTGCCACCGCTCCTTTCTTAAAATCAGGCACAAATGTATCAGCAATTCTTAGGGTAGCACTACCTCTTGATGTAATCCTTAAACTCTTTCCAACCATCTCTCTGTCTTCCACAGGATTACCAAAGGCATCCTCTGCTATTATCCTTACATCAAAACTTTGACCTGCCACAGCGTTCGGAGGGGTCTGAATCACAAAATGATCAAGTTTGTTGGGGGAAACCATTATTTCTCTTGTTAAGATTGGAACCGTTCCCCCTTCTTCGTATATAGAAAAAACAACACTTTCAGCTCTTTTATCCGTAAAGCTAACGTTTGCCACTCCCCCTGGAAAGCTATTAGGACTAAGCTTTGCAGGTTGCGCTATGGCTGTGCCTGTAACCCCGATCCTGAATTCCCTCCCTGATTCCGAAAAATTGGTAATAATATTGTCGTGGGCATCGTAGACCATAATCTTTATTACAGCATTTTCTCCTGCCATAATCTTTTCTGGCACCTGAAGGACAAAATGATCAAACTTGCCTGGCTTGACTACAACTGTCCCTGCATATGATAGTATAGTATTGAGAAAAATAAAGATAAAAATTAATAAAATTCGTATCCCTGTATTAATCTTCATCACCTGTTTAGAATTGTCCATATATTCATATCATATTTATATTAGTTATGTCAAAGGAAAAATAAAACCTACTCATCTTCACCATTTATCCCGTAAAGTTTTCTTATTGTTGCTATAAGTATCTCCCTGTCCTCGGAATCCTCCTTGAGTGCCACCGTCGGTGGATGAAGAAGCTTATTTATTATAGATGATGCCATGTATTCTATGGCCCTTCGCTCCTTATCGCCAAGTTCAGGGAATCTATTAATCACCCTCTGAACCTCTTCCCTCTTTATATTCTCGGCCATGTTTCTCAGTGCAATAATGGTTGGAATAGAATCGAGTGAAGATACCCACCTCTCAAGACTTTCCACCTCCTCCTCTATAATTCTTTCTGCCTTCTCGGCCTCCTTTTTTCTCTCAAGCATATTGGAATCAACAACGCCTTGAAGGTCATCGACATCATATAAATAGACATTATCCAGTTCATTTATGGTGGGGTCTATATTGCGGGGCACTGATATATCAATCAGAAACATTGGTCTCTGTCTCCGCTCCTTCATAACGGTATGCATGTCTGATTTCCTGAGAACATATACGGGTGCACCTGTAGAACATATTAATATGTCCACATGGGTCATCTCTTTAAGAAAGTCCTCAAATCTAACAGGCCTTCCATTAAACTCTCTTGCCAGCTCGCATCCCCTTTCAAAGGTCCTGTTAGCAATCAGAACACTCTTAACACCGTTGTTGATAAGATGTCTTGCTGCCAGTTCAGCCATCTCTCCGGCACCCAGAAGCATAAAAGACTTTTCTGAAAGGTCCTTAAATATCTTTTTAGCAAGTTCTACGGCAGCAAAACTTATTGAAACAGCATTTTCTGCAATCCTCGTCTCTGTCCTCACCCTCTTGGCCACTGATATGGCCTTTTTAAGCACCTTGTTTAATATATAATTTGTTTTCTGACTCCTGAGAGCAAACTCAAAGGCGTCCTTTAGCTGACCAAGTATCTGAGGTTCGCCGACAACCATGGAATCGAGGCTTGAGGCAACCCTGAATATATGCTTGATAGCCTCCCGTCCCTTCAATATATATAAGGACCTTTCAAGGGCATTCTTGTCCACTGAATGAAAATCCACCATAAAGGCCTTTATGGAACTTATAGCAGAATCAGGGTCCTTAACATCAGAATAGATTTCCACCCTGTTACAGGTAGAGATTATCAAAATACCGTTTATCTCAGGCAGGGTCGAGAGACCTTCTATACCCTCGCCAAGCTTATCCCCGTTAAAGGCAACTCTCTCTCTAATTTCCACATCAGCAGTTTTATGATTAAGCCCGATAACTATTATGTTCATACAAAGGCATGTAACCCCTTAAGCAATAAATTAACGCCAAAGAACGTAAACAGAACGACTAAAAATCCGACTATTGATAAAATTGCCACCCTCCTGCCTCTCCATCCAGCTGTTAATCGCGCATGGAGGAAGATGGCGTAAATAAACCATGTAATCAGCGACCATGTCTCCTTTGGATCCCATCTCCAGTAACTCCCCCAGGCACTCTCTGCCCAGATAGCACCTGTTATTATCGCAAGCGTGAGAAGGGGAAAACCAAGTGTTACGAGTTTGTAGTTTATCTCGTCAAGTATCTGAAGATTCGGCAATCTCCTGAACAAACCTCCTAATTGTTTCTTCTTAAGGTTGTGTTCCTGGATAAGATACATAATCCCTGTGCCAAAGGCCATTGCAAAGGCAGCATTTCCTAAAAAGGCAAGAAATGTGTGAATCCCGAGCCAGTAACTCTGCAGCACCGGACTGAGGGGTCTTATCTCCCTTGGAAGTACAGAAGATGACAGCATGAGAATAAATACAACAGGCATTGTAAAAGGTCCGAGAAGGTCAAGCCTGTATCTATATTCAAGGAAAAAGAATATGAGTACAACGCACCATGAGAAAAACGAAGATGCCTCATGAAGGCTTGCTATGGGAAGATGACCTGACTGAAGATAACGGGCTATTATACTGCCTGAATGAACTATGAAGCCAACGATTGCAAAGGCAAGGATCAATCGCGATGTAGCCTTTGAACCCCTGAAAAGCTCTATAATACTAACTATTGTTGTGGCAAAATAGAAAGTCAGGCTCAGTTCAAATAGTAATGTACCCATCAGAAGCAGCCGAGTTCGCAGTTAGTGATCTTGACACCGATCTCATCGGCAATCTCTCCTATCTTTTTATAAGGAATATTAAGCTCCTCTGCGATCTTTCTAGCCCTGGAACAGCTTATCTTTCCGTTATTAACATTTTCGGTGAGCAGTTTCTCTGCCTTCTTCCTCATATCAACCATATCACAAACAATAGAGGCAACTTCCTCGATCCCTCCTTTAATAATCTTACCGTCCTTTGTCTTAACCTCGTTTCTATCTCTGTAATAAACTACATTAGCTTCTTTGAGAACCCTTTTCCCGCTCTCTTTGACCATCAAATCATCACTTTCCCTAATGAATATTATAATATCTGGCTTTAAAAACTCAATTGCACTATTGCCCTCAACTATTATCCCTTCAAGGTTGGACAGCCTGCTCAGCACCACCGGCATAACCTCACAAAGGCTTGAAGGTGGCGATTGAACCCATAATACTAAGGATGCACCAGCATCTATGAAACGCCTTGTATCCTTTCCTTCAACAGAAAGGACATCAATATCATCAATGATAGAAGCATAGAGGGTTGTTCTGGTATATTTAACAGCCCCCCATCCCCTTAACCTGTTAAGGATGGCTGATGCTATTGTGGTCTTTCCACTACTACTATGGGAACCACCAACACCAATAATAATTGGCCTATTCACTCGCCTCACTATCCTCTGGCAACTCTCCTGAATCTTTAAAACCGCATCCCTTGTTATAGCAAAAATGGACTGTTTTGCCATCCTTCTCCTTTTTTTCAAGAAGGAAGTCAGCTCCGCAGGAAGGACATTTATCAGGAACGGGCCTGTACCAAGAGGCAAATTTGCAGTTCGGATAATTACTGCAACTCCAGAATACCCTCCCCTTCCTGCTTTTCCTCTCTACAATCTCACCCCCGTCGAGGGGACACCTAACCCCTGTTGATAAAGGTTTTGTGAATTTGCACTCGGGATAGCGTGAACAGGCAAGAAACTTCCCGAATCTGCCTGTCTTGATTATAAGTGGCGCACCACATTCTGAACAGGACTGGTCTGTTACGACATCATTTTTGTTGTTATCTTCCTCAATCGGTCTTGCATTCCTGCAATTAGGATATCCTGAACATGCAAGAAACCTTCCATGCCTTCCCCATCTGACAACCATGGGAAGTCCACACTTTTCACACATTATCTCTGTAGGTAGATCGGCAGGTTTGATCTTTCCTATCTCCTTTGTTGCTTCAGCGAGGTCATGGCTGAAAGGCTTATAAAAGTCCCGCACTACCTTAACCCATTTCATCCTGCCCTCTTCTATCCTGTCAAGTTCATCCTCCATCTTTGCAGTAAAACCAACATCTATAAGTTCAGGGAACTTCTCCACGAGATAGTCATTTACAAGAATGCCGAGTTCAGTAGGTTCAAACCTTCCATCGACCTTCTGAACATACTTTCTATCCTGGATAGTTGAGAGTATTGTGGCGTATGTACTTGGTCTTCCAATACCCTTCTCTTCAAGGGCTTTCACCAGGGTTGCCTCTGTATAACGAGGGGGTGGTTGAGTAAAGTGTTGAGAAGGCTTGATCTCCTCAATTTTTAACTCTTCACCTGTCTTCAATGGAGGCAAGAGACCCCCCTCTTCCTCTTCTATCTCATCCTTTCCCTCTGTATAAAGGGCCATAAAGCCATCAAAGCGCACAACAGTTCCTGATGCCCTAAACTCAGTTCCATCCTCAATACCTGAGTCCTCTCTTTTGATACCTATAATAAATGTGGTCTGTTCAAGTCTTGCCGGTGCCATCTGACTGGCAATAAACCTGTTCCAGATGAGACTATAAAGGTTATAGAGGTCCTTTGAAAGAAATGGTTTCAAAGATTCAGGGGGTCTATTCATGTCAGTAGGTCTTATTGCCTCATGGGCCTCCTGAGCGCCTTCCTTGCTTTTATACTGGGGTGGCTTCTCCGCGAGATATTCCTTCCCATATCTCTGTTCAATATATTTCCTTGCCCCTTCCTGTGCCTCAGGTGCTACCCTGACAGAATCTGTACGCATATAGGTAATAAGTCCCATCGAACCTTCGCTGCCAAGATCAACTCCTTCATACAATTGCTGGGCAAGATTCATCGTCTTTTTTGCTGTAAATCTCAGTTTTCTTGATGCCTCCTGTTGAAGGGTGCTTGTTATAAAGGGAGGAGCCGGGGATCTTCTTCTTTCCCTTTTTTCTATCTTACCAAGATAGAGTGTCCCTTTGCTAATCTCTGAGGCAATCCTGTTAGCATCCTCAGAATTCTTAATGAGAAATCTTTCCCCTTCCTTTGCCTCCCTGTTTATTACACTTTCACCCCTGTACTTATTCAGTCTTGCCCAGAATTGGGGCGGCGCAGAACCTTCCAACCTTACGTTGATGTTCCAGTACTCCTCTTTCTCAAAGGCCTGTATCTCCCTTTCTCTGTCAACAATAAGTTTTACTGCCACAGACTGTACCCGGCCTGCGCTTAAACCACGTCTTATCTTTCTCCAGAGGAGGGGACTCAGCCCATAACCTACAAGTCTATCAAGGATTCTCCTGGCCTGCTGGGCATCTACCTTATTGAGGTCTATCCGGCCTGGATTCTTTATTGCTTCAAGAACTGCCCTCCTGGTTATTTCGTTAAAAGTTATCCTGAATATCTTTCCGGATGGTAAACCTGTCTTTTTATCGGAGATCTCAGTTGCAATATGCCAGGCAATTGCCTCTCCTTCCCTGTCAGGGTCAGGGGCAAGATAAACCTTATCTGCCTCCCTGGCTGCCTTTCTTAATTCCCTTATTACCTTTTCTTTTCCTGGAATAATCTCGTACTTTGGTTGAAATCCGTTCTCTACATCCACGCCCATCTCTTTTCTGGGAAGATCCTTTATATGACCGATTGAGGCCTTAACAGTAAAATCCTTTCCAAGGATCTTGTTTATTGTATTTGCCTTAGCAGGTGACTCAACAATAACGAGCGATTTCATTACCACCTCCTGAAATAATCAATTCCACAGTATCTTCTTTCCTTCACCAAAAATGTAGTCATATATATCCTCAGCACCCAATTCTGTGTTCTTCATCAGAATATAAACGAGAAAGACCTTAATAGCATCTAAGTCTTCCTCTTCAAGATTAAAAACTTGATATCTACCAGCAAATTTTCTAGCCACAGTACCTGTTTAGATAAAACCTCTTTCCTTCAGTCTGCATAACTATACCCTTTAACTCGAGATTTAAAAGCAGGGTTAGCAGATTCTGCATCGGGATCCCGCATTCCCTCATAATCTCGTCAATATGCCTGGGTTCTATCGTGAGCTTGCTTAAAACTCCTTTTTCCTCATTGGTTAGCTCATCAAAAAATGCTGCACCTTTATTATTCTGCCAACGATTAATAAAACCCTTTAATTGCGGGGCAAGTTCTTCTATTATATCCTCTGTACTCAGAACCAGTTTTGCTCCTTTTTTTATAAGCTCGTTTGCCCCTTTTGAGTTGGGTGAAACAATATTTCCTGGAACGGCAAAAACCTCACGGTTTTGTTCAACAGCTGCCCTTGCGGTTATCAGTGCACCGCTTCCTTCATTAGCCTCCACAACAACCACCCCTAAGGAAAGCCCGCTTATCAACCTGTTCCTCTTTGGGAAATTTTCCTTATTCGGTGGCGTCCCTATTGGAAATTCTGTAACGACACAACCGGAGTTAGTTATCTTTTTGAATAAACCTTTATTTTCTGGCGGATAAACCACATCAATCCCCGAACCAATCACTCCTATAGTCCTTCCACCTGCCTTAAGTGCTGATAAATGGGCAATGGTATCAATTCCTCTTGCAAGACCGCTTACAATAGTAAATCCCGCCTCTGCGAGTTCACCAGCGATCTTTTCAGCAACAAATCTTCCATATGATGTAGTCTTTCTTGAACCGACGATGGCGATTGAGAACCTGTCATCATCTCTGATTTCACCCTTTACATATAAAATAACAGGGGCTTCCTCTATCTCCCTTAACAAAGGAGGATATTCCCTGTCTGAATAAACAATGACCTTCACACCTTCTACTTCAAGTCTATTAAGCACCTTTTCAGCATCTGACCAACGCGAAAAGTCCTTAATGCTCCTTGCCCTCTTCTCACCTACACCGTCAATGACTTTTAATTCTTCAATGTCTGCTGAAAATACTGCCTCTGGGTCTTTAAACCGCCCTATAAGTCTTCTGACTGTTACAGGACCAATGTCAGGGAGCATTGACAGGGCAATCCAGTACAGATAATCATTCATTTCTTCCGAGTATCCTCCCGACTTTGAGTCTCAAAGCATTCAACCTGATAAACCCCTCTGCATCTTTTTGATCATAAACCCCTTCTTCCTCAAAGGTAGCAAGTTCTGGATGATACAGTGACCGGTCAGAACGTCTTCCAGCAACCATACAGTTACCCTTATAAAGTCTTAGTCTCACCTCGCCACTCACGTCCTTTGCTATATTATCAATCATCAACTGGAGTGCCTTTCTCTCAGGGGAAAACCAGTAGCCATAATAAATAAGTTCCGAGTATTTTTGAATAAGGGAATCCCTCAGGTGAAGGACCTCTCTGTCAAGGGTGAGAGATTCGAGAGCCCTCCTTGCAATATGAAGGACCGTACCTCCTGGCGTTTCATAAACACCCCTTGACTTGATGCCCACATAACGGTTCTCAACAATATCAATCCTCCCTATGCCATTGTCTCCTGCAATCCTGTTGAGCCCTTCGAGAAGTATGGCTGGAGAGAGCGATTCACCGTTTAACGCAACGGGATTCCCATCCTTAAAGGTTAGTGTTATATATTCAGGCCTGTCAGGTGCCTTCTCAGGTGGCACCATCATAGTGAACATGTCATAAGGTGGTTCAGCCCATGGGTCCTCCAGTATCCCCCCTTCATAGCTGATATGAAATATATTTCTGTCCATACTGTAGGGCTTTTCCCTTGTTGCTGTAACAGGAATACCATGTCGTGAGGCATATTCTATTAGAGACTGCCGCGATCTGAATGGCCATTGCCTCCACGGTGCTATCACTTTTATATCAGGCTTAAGGGCATAATAAGTAAGCTCAAACCTTACCTGGTCATTGCCTTTTCCGGTGGCGCCATGTGAGACCGCATCAGCCCCTTCTTTTTCAGCTATCTCGATCTGCCTCTTCGCTATTAATGGCCTTGCAATTGACGTCCCCAGAAGATATTGTCCTTCATAGACTGCCCCTGCCCTCAACATAGGAAAGATATAATCAGAAACAAACTCCTCCCTCATATCCTCTATATATACCTTTGATGCCCCGGTCCTCTCAGCCTTCTCGCCAATCTCATTCAGGTCTTCGCCCTGACCAAGGTCTGCACAAAAGGCAATAACCTCAGCATCATAGGTCTCCTTTAACCATTTTATGGCCACGGAAGTATCAAGACCTCCTGAATAGGCAAGAACTATCTTTTTTATCATCGCTTCACCTCCGTAAACATCAGTGTAAATTTAACCTTAGCACAAATTAAATACAAAATTCAAAACTGACCCTCAGCACTTTACAGAAGAGGAAAATACCTATAGAATATCTCTTAGAGATGTGATAAAGTTAAAGAAGGAGGTTTTATGAATACCATTTTTCTCAGCATAATAACGCTGGCCTTCCTCATCGCTGTCTCGGTATTTATCTTTGTTATGCTGGAGATACGGAATGCATCAAGGACCATTAAAGAATTTATCAAGGTCACAGAGGATAATATCAAACCTGTCCTTGATGAACTTCAGGAGAGTCTTAAGAGTATAAGAAAGGCAGCAGACGAAATAACAGATATATCCGAAGACCTTGGTGAGTTCTCGGCATCAATGAGAAAGACAGGAGAAAATATAAAGAGAGTATCTGATTTGATTGAAGACATTACATCGAGCGCAACAACAAAGGTCTTCAGTATAAGGGCAGGTATAAGGGCTACCCTTGAAACGCTTTTAAAGAATCTATTAACTCGTGGCTGAGGCCATGAATATCATCAGTTAAGGAGGTATTTATGAGACACGAAGAAGGTGGTTATGGTGCAGGGTCAATCCTTTTATCCTTTCTCCTCGGGGGGGTGGTCGGCGCAGGCATTGCCCTTCTCTTTGCGCCCCGTTCAGGTGAGGAAACAAGAAAAAAGATTAAAGAACTGACAGAGGAAGTTAAGGAGAAAGCCGAAGACTATGTAGAACAGGTTAAGGAAAAAGTAACATCAACTGTTGGGAAGGGGAAGGAATTCTTCGAAGAGAAAAAGTCCATTATCACGACAGCTATCGAGGCAGGTAAGGAGGCATACGAAAAGGAAAAGGAAAAATTTTCAAAAGAAAAAGAACAAAATGCATGAAGCCTCAATAGCCTTGAGCATGTTAAATGTTATTACATCTCGATGTCTAAAAGAGGGTTTCAGTCGCATAAATTCTGTAAAGATACGTATAGGTAACGCATCCGGTATTCTACCAGATGCCCTTGCCTTTGCCTTTGACGCAGCAAAGATAGACACTATTGCAAAGGACGCTGAATTGATAATAGAGACTGTTCCGCTTGGTGGTATCTGCCTTGACTGTGGTAAACCCTTTCAGGTAGATGATAATATTGTACTGAATTGTCCTGAATGTTCATCACCCTCTTTCAGGATAGAAAGAGGCTTTGAGATGGATATTATCGAGATGGATGTCTCAGGAGAAAATGAATGAAGGTTAAGGTAGTAAGCAGGATTCTTGAGGCCAACGAAAGGATTGCAGAAGAAAACAGAAGGCTCTTTAAAAGACACGGACTCTTTGTTGTTAATCTCATGAGTGCTCCAGGTGCAGGTAAAACGAGTATCCTTGAAAGGACCATTGAGAGATTGAAGGGTATAAGGATCGGGGTAATTGAAGGTGATATTGCAGGTACTGATGATGCAGAAAGGATAAGCAGGCTAAATGTCCCTGTTGTTCAGATAAACACTGGTGGTGCCTGTCACCTTGATGCAAATATGATAAACGAGGTACTACCTGAGATGCCTTTTAATGAAATTGATGTCTTGATAATCGAGAATGTAGGTAATCTCGTCTGCCCGGCAGAATTCAATGTTGGAGAAGATATAAAGGTTATGCTATTAAGTGTGACAGAGGGACACGATAAGCCTCTCAAATATCCCCTTATGTTCAGAGAGTCAAAGGCATTGCTTATAAATAAGATAGACCTCCTGCCTTATATAGATGTTGACATAAATAAGATAAAGAAGGATGCCCTATCCATTAATCCCGCAATATCGATCTTTGAGGTCTCCTGTAAGACTGGAGAGGGAATAGAGGGATGGGCTCAATGGCTCAGAGGGCAAAGATAGAAGTCAAGGGCATTGTCCAGGGAGTTGGATTCAGGCCATACGTCTATAATCTCGCCAGATCGCTCGGTCTATGCGGTTATGTAACAAATACATCTGACGGTGTAACAATAGAGGTTGAGGGTGACGGTATTGAGAGCTTTATTAACAGGCTACCTCTAGAAGCGCCACCCCTCTCAAAGATAGTTGGCCTTTATGTCACACCCCTTCCCTTCAAAGGTTTAGAGGGTTTCAGGATAATAGAAAGTAGTGATAATGGAAGATTTACCCTCGTCTCTCCTGATGTATCAATCTGTGACGATTGCCTAAAAGAACTCTTTGACCCAAATGATAGGCGCTACCTTTATCCCTTTATTAACTGTACAAATTGCGGCCCCCGTTACTCGATAATCACGGCTGTTCCCTATGATAGGCCCAATACAACTATGTCTGTCTTTCAGATGTGTGATGACTGCATAAGGGAGTACAATGACCCAGAAAACAGGAGATTTCATGCCCAGCCCAATGCGTGCCCTCTTTGTGGTCCAGGGGTAGAACTCAAGATAATAAATCCGACCTATTCTGATATTCTTACCGATAACCCAATCAGGGGTGCCATAGAGATACTCAAAAGGGGTGGCATTGTGGCAGTAAAAGGGCTTGGCGGTTTTCATATAGCCTGTGATGCAAGAAATGAAGACTCCGTTAGAGTGCTGAGGCAAAGGAAGAGAAAAAACAACAAACCCTTTGCCCTGATGGCACCTAATATTGAATCTGTCTTACAGTTCTGTCACTGCTCAGAAGACGAAATAAGCCTCCTGTTATCAAAAAAGAGGCCGATAGTTCTCCTTAGAAAGAGAAAGGACAGAGCATTGTCAGAGGCGGTATCGCCAAACAATAAATACCTTGGATTCATGCTTCCCTATACACCCCTCCATTATCTCCTTTTTTACTATCCCGACGGGAAAACCCTTCCATGTCATTTCGATGCCCTTGTTATGACAAGCGGTAATCTCTCGGAAGAGCCAATAGAAAAGGATAACAACCTCGCCGTCGAAAGGCTTGGTGGATTGGTGGACGCCTTCCTCCTTCATGACAGGGATATTTTTATGAGGGTGGATGATTCAGTTGTTAAGGTAAATGGCTACAGGCAAGAGACAACAGTTACGGAAAAAACAGAAGTAGAACAAAAACAAGACTATCTATCGCCTGAAATATCCTTCATCCGCAGGTCCAGGGGCTTTGTGCCAGAGCCAATCGAACTGGATGACGAAGGACCTGACGTAATTGGTTGTGGTGCAGATCTGAAGAATACCTTTACGATCACTAAAGGCAGGTTCGCCATACCGGGGCAGCATATTGGCGACATGGAAAACTATGAGACCCTTTCCTTTTTTGAGGAAAGCCTCAGAAATATTAAACAGATATACAGGGCCGAGCCAGTAGCCGTAGCCCATGACCTGCATCAGTCCTATCTATCCACACGATGGGCAATTAGACAGAAACAAAAGGGTCTCATTACATTACCTGTACAGCACCATTTTGCACACATTGCCTCTGTCATGGCAGAAAATAATATTAAGGAAAAGGTAATAGGGGTTGCCCTCGATGGAACTGGATTCGGGACTGATGGTCATCTATGGGGAGGCGAATTCCTGTTAGCTGATATAAAAGGTTTTGAAAGGCCTTTGCATTTTGCGTATATCCCTCTTCCTGGTGGTGAGAGGGCCATAAAAGAACCCTGGAGGATGGCTGTAAGCTACATAATAAAAAGCTTTGACGATAAAGAAAAGGCATTTTATTACATCCAGAAAACAGGCCTTACAAATATGTTCGGTAACAGAGTAATAGAGGTTATAACATTAGTTGATAAAAGTGAGTTTTCTCCCCTTTCCTCAGGGGCCGGGAGACTTTTCGATGCAATATCAGCAATGATTGGTCTTTGCCACTTTAATACCTATGAGGGCGAGGCAGCTATTGCTCTTGAGTCCCTTGTGAACGATGATATTAAAGATGCCTATGAGTTTGATCTAAGGGATGTTATTGATTTTTCGCCCTGTATAAGGGGCATCCTTAAAGATATGGAAAAAGGTCTGGAAAGGTCATTAATAGCTACAAGATTCCATAATACTGTCTCGTCAGCCATAGTCAGTGCAGTTCTGGAACTCTCGAGATCCTGCAATATAAGGGATGTTGTTTTAAGTGGTGGTACCTTTCAGAATCAATATCTACTAAAAAAGACTGTGACGACCTTAAAGAAGTCAGGATTAAATGTTTTCATTAATGAAAAAGTGCCGTGTAACGATGGTGGGATATCCCTCGGTCAGGCCTACATCTTGAGAGAGAGGATTAAGGAGCTATGATGGAAAAGATACTCCTCGGACATGGTAGCGGCGGAACCCTTATGCATGAACTCATAAGGGAATATTTAGTGCCCTCTTTTGATATAAGAGAAGCAGGAGATGCGGCTATACTTAATCTAAACCCGCAAAAAATAGCCTTTACAACAGATTCTTATGTTGTGTCACCATTGTTCTTTCCGGGAGGCAATATAGGAGAACTTGCTGTGAATGGAACTGTTAATGACCTCTCTGTTTCGGGGGCTAAGCCTCTTTTCCTAACAGCAGGTCTTATCATTGAAGAAGGATTTCCTATGGATGACTTTAAAAAAATAATCTCGTCAATGGCTGAGGCAGCCATGAGGGCAGGCGTCAAGATAGTCGCAGGTGATACAAAGGTTGTAAACAAGGGAAAGGGAGACGGGATATTTATAAATACCTCTGGTATAGGGTTGTTATATGAAGGTGTAAGCATATCATCAATAAACATAAGAAAAGGTGACGTTGTGATAATAAGTGGTGAGATAGGAAATCACGGTATGGCCATAATGGCTGAGAGAAACGGCATATCCTTTGACCCACCACTCAGGAGCGACACAGCGCCTTTGAATGACCTTGTAAGATGCATGGTTGAGGCGAGCAGAGAAATCCACTTCATGAGGGACCCTACAAGGGGAGGACTTGCGACAACACTGAAGGAGGCTGCTATTGAGTCAAACCACTGCATAAAGATCAGTGAGGAAGCCATACCCATACCTCCACAGGTTACAGGTGCATGTGAACTACTCGGTCTTGACCCACTCTTTATAGCAAATGAGGGAATACTAATTGCTATCGTTGGCAGATCCGGGGCAGAGAAGGTGCTTTCTGTTATGAAGAATCATCCCCTCGGCAAAAATGCTGCCATTATCGGAGAGGTAGATGATTCACCACCAGGGATGGTCCTGCTCGAGACTGCCATAGGTGGAAGCAGGATAATCGAAATGCTTCAGGGTGAACAATTACCAAGAATCTGTTAAAGTAGAAGTCGTTTCTGCCCTTTCCGGGGCCTTGAAATATCAGTTTTCCGTTTTTCGTGACCTCTCTTTTGTGTGTCCTGTTTTAAAGTCTTGCCATGATATTGCTGCCATTTTTTATAGATTTTTTCTATTTGATACATTGAAATTATCTGTATTATGTTATTCATGAGGGGCATGGGGCTGGTGCCCCACCTGGTCTGCAAAACCAGTGTCACGGTAAAAGGCATTATGTTGCCATCCCATAGAAGGAGCCGTGGTGGGTTCGATTCCCACTGTCCCTCTCCAGAAAAGATTACACCTATATTTTTCCCTATTTCTATTGAAATTAACTATTGGACATAGGATATTCAATCCGATTAGAATCTTTAAAAACCTGATATTCAGGAGGAAGAGATGGTAAAGGGATTATCATTTATTATCATTATGTACTGTTTCCTGACTGTTCCTGTCCATGCTAAAGAAAGGGCAGTGGAGGTAACGATCGACTTCAATCTCACCGCACCTGAGAATGCAAATCGGGTCCGACTCTGGTTACCCTATCCAGTGTCTGACACAAATCAGGAGGTCTTTGATGTCATGATCTCTGGTAACTTTTACAGCACAGGGGTTTACAGGGAAGGTCAGTATGGGAATACCATCCTTTATGCTGAATGGAAAGGTAAGGAAAAAGAAAGATTACTCACCTATAAATTTAAAGTTAAAAGAAAGGAGGTCTTAACAAGAGACTTTCCTGAAAAAGAAATACCCTTCTCCAGGGATGAATTTTCTGTATATCTTAAACCATCAAAGATGATGCCCCTTCATGGAAAGGTTGCTGAATATGCTAAAAAGATAACAAAAGACAAAAAAACAGTTCTCGATAAGGCAAAAGCAATATATGACTGGATAGTCGAAAATATGTACAGGGATCCGAATGTAAAAGGATGTGGCTATGGCAATGTGGAGAAACTCCTCGAAACAATGGGAGGAAAATGCGCTGATATACATTCTGTATTTGTTGCCCTTGCGCGGGCATCAGGGATTCCTGCAAGGGAGGTATTCGGGATTCGTATACCAAAAGGTAAAGAAGGCGATATGACAAAGGCTCAGCACTGCTGGGCTGAGTTCTATCTTCCGGGTTATGGATGGGTCGTTGTTGATCCTGCTGATGTAAGAAAGGCAATACTCGAGCAAAAGATAACACTTGAACAGGCAAAGCCTTTAAGAGATTATTATATTGGTGCGATAGATGAAAACAGGATAGCCTTTGGAACAGGCAGGGATATTGTTTTAAATCCCCCTCAGACTGGTGAACCTCTTAATTATTTCATGTATCCCTATGCAGAGGTCGACGAAAAACCATTCAACGACGACCTTTATGGGTTTAATATTGGTTATAAGATAACCTTTAAGGAGTTATAGTATGAGATATGGTGCAAGAAATAAGATTACAGCCATGGTAAGTTCTATCAAAAAAGGTGATGTCATGTCTCTCGTAAAATTTGATGTTACAACGCCCTTTGAGATGGCATCAGTTCTTACCACAGAATCTCTTGAAGAACTCGATTTAAGACTTGGCGATTCTGTTCAATTAATAGTTAAGGCAATTCATGTTTTGCCTGTTCGAGAAGATAAATAGTTGGAGGTACCATGTTAATCGATGCACGTGGTGAGGTCTGTCCCAGTCCTGTTCTTATGGCTGAGGAAGCGCTCTCGAAGATAAGCGAAGGAATCCTCGAGATACTCGTCGATAACGAGGCATCTGTGAAGAATCTCACGAGATTCGCCAGTAAAAATGGTTTTTATACAGAGAATCAGAAAGAAGACAATTACTGGAGGGTGAAGATAGTTAAGGGATATCCATGCGAGATAGGAGGTGAGGAGTTAGAAGAAGAAAAAAAGAAGGATGTTTTACTGATAGTAGGTTCTGATACAATAGGCAAGGATGAGGAACTTGGTAAAATCCTGATGAAGGCATTTTTCGAAACGATGAAGGTATATAAGGAGTTGCCGCATACAATATTTTTCCTGAATGCAGGTGTTAAACTCACAACAATAAATGAAGAGATATATCCCATTCTCAAAGAAATAGAAAGCCTTGGGGTAGAGATATACAGTTGCGGGACATGCCTCAAGTATTATAACCTTGAGTCTGAACTCAAGGTCGGTCACAGGGGAACTACAAATCACATCGTGGAAGGCATGAAGGACTTTAAAAAGACCATATGGATAGGATAACAGTCCTTGCCTGTTTAAATTTATAAAAAAAATAGGAGGTAGTAAATGAAGAAGTTTTTTGTTGTACTAGCAGTATCACTCTTTTTATTAACCTCAAATACACTGGCTGCAAATTATGTAAAAGCCGATGTTTTTAAAGGATGGCTTGAGTCAGGAAAGAAGATGATAATCGTTGACATCCAGCCAAAAGAAGACTTCGAAAAACACCATTTTAAAGGCTCCATAGAGACAAATGCATTCCCTGCAAAGACCGATGAGAAAAAGAAGCGTCTTGACCCTGTAATAGAAAAGATAAAGCAGTCAAAGGACGATGTGGTAATCATATGCCCAAGGGGCAAAAGCGGTGCAAGTAATACCTATGACTACATTAAATCAAAAGGGGTTTCTGAAAACAGGCTTTATATCCTCGAAGGTGGAATCGCAGGATGGCCTTACAAGGAGATGCTCCAGAAGGGTAGATAAAGTCATGAAACTCTCGGTAATAATACCGAGCCTGAATGAAGAAGAGAATATTCAGAAATGCATTGAGTCAGTCCAGCAAACATTTCATGGCTCACCATTTGATCCCATTGAGATCATAGTAGTTGATGGAGGCAGTAATGATAGGACAGAAGAGTTTGCCATTAAGGCAGGTGCTAGATTTATTAAATCTAAGAGAGGAAGAGGTATCCAGTTAAAAAATGGTGCCTCTTCTGCTCAGGGTGATTTATTAATGTTTCTCCATGCAGACTCGAGATTATTCTTTAACGAAGAAGAAAGAAAAAATATCTCAAGAATCATCAGTGAAATCCTGAAGGGAAATTATGCAGGTGGTTTTTTCAGGCTGAGATTTGATAATGGCTCACCCTCAATAAAACTCGTTGAATTATTTGCAAATCTGAGGGCAAAACTCTTTTCTTTGCCATATGGTGATCAGGCAATATTCATAAGAAAAGATGTATATGAAAAGATCGGCGGTTTCAAAGAGTACCCATTTCTTGAAGATATTGACATTGTATTGAAACTAAAAAGAGAAGGCCACAGACTTAAATATATCGATATACCTGTAACTGCATCATCAAGGAGGCTGAAGAAAGGTTATCCATTATCACCCATTATTGTAAGCCTGAGAAATGTAATAATAGCAATGCTTTTTATAATAGGAGTAAAACCATCAAGCCTGATCAAGGTTTATAATTAAAAACTCAAGGAGGTAAAAAGATGAAGAGACTTTCAGTTTTAATACTTATTGTATGTATGGTCACCCTGACCCCATTAAATACAAAGGCTATCTCTGATATAACAGACTTACCCTCAAAAGATAATCCCTTGATAATTGACGAGAAGAACAAAAGGGTTCTCATTTATACAGAGGTTCACGAAATGAATGTCCACCAGTCAAATGTTCACTGGGGTGTTGTGTTTAAGGGTGGAAGATTTCAGGACAGGGCAATTCTCAGGTCCTATGCATACCATCTTGATTTCCATGATGCGCTTTTAAAGATAGGGGCTAATCCTGGCAATAACCTGAATAAGGATACCATCGGTCAGTATGTAGAAGGAGATATTCTTGATGTAAAGGCAATAATACCGCCATCAAAAACAATTTACACGCTGAATGAAATATTTCATGATGAAACAGGTAAGGGCTTTCTGATAAAATTTGGAGGCAATAGAAAGGCATCAGAACAACAGAATACAGGTTGTATAACATGCCTCGAAAGCTGCTGGATAAGTATAACGAGTAATGCCAATTATCCACAGACAGGGGCAATAAAGAGATTCCTGAATCCAAACTCAAAATTCAAGGGAAAGGCAAATGTTCTACCAGAGGATGGCAAACCCGTCATCCTTATTTATTCAATCAAAAAATAGAATATACCTATATTTCTCCATTTTAAGGAGTCTTCAATGGACAAAGAGACTGCTGTAAAAAAGCGCTATGAAGAGGCTGCAAGGGCAAGGGAAGAGACTCTATGCTGCCCAACAAGTTACAATCCTGAATACCTCAGGATAATCCCTGAAGAGATACTTCAAAAAGACTATGGTTGTGGTGATCCATCTCAATATGTTCAGGAAGGAGAAACCGTTCTTGATCTTGGCTCAGGTGCTGGAAAGCTCTGCTATATAATCGCGCAGGTCGTTGGTCCATCAGGAAAGGTCATCGGAGTGGATATGAATGATGAGATGCTCAGATTAGCAAGAAAATACCAGAAAATCATTGGAGACAAACTTGGCTACCACAATGTCGAATTTAAAAAAGGAAAGATACAGAACCTTAAACTTGACCTCGAAAAGCTCGATGAATACCTATCAAAAAATCCAGTAAAATCTTCAGAAGATTTTACATCACTGAATGCATTCATAGAGAAACTCGAAAAGACAGCACCTCTCATTCCTGATAATTCAATAGATGTGGTTGTATCAAACTGTGTATTGAATCTTGTAAAACCTGAAGATAAATCAAAACTATTCAAAGAGATACACAGGGTCCTCAAAAAAGGAGGAAGGGCTGTTATAAGTGACATAGTCTCTGATGAAGATGTTTCACAGGATATGCAGGATGACCCTGAACTGTGGTCTGGATGCATATCCGGTGCCTTCAGGGAAGACTTATTTATTAAGGCATTTGAGGATTCAGGTTTTTATGGGATAAAGATACTGAAATACGATGAAAAACCATGGAGAGTTGTCAATGGTATTGAGTTCAGGTCAATAACAGTATGTGCCTTTAAGGGCAAGGAAGGTCCATGTATGGATTATGGCCATGCAGTAATATACAGAGGTCCTTATAAAGAGATAAAGGATGATGATGGTCATATATTCGAAAGAGGCAAGCGAATCGCTGTATGTGAGAAGACTTTCAGGATACTCAAAAACCTTCCTTACCATGAAGATTTCATTCTCATACAACCACACAGGATGCCAGAGCCCTTACCATTTCCATGTAGTGGAGGTATTATCTATCGCCTTCCAGCAGAAACAAAGGGAGGTGTAATCACAAGCCATCAGGGAAGTTCTCAGTGCTGTCCTGGAGGTGCCTGCGACACTATAGAGGCATTTGATGAAAGACTGAAAAGACTCAATAAAACCATTATTAAAAACAGAATAGATACCATTCAGGTCAATGTGGGAAGTCTATGCAATCAATCATGTATCCACTGCCATGTTGAGGCATCGCCTGATAGCAAAAGTATCATGTCATGGGATACGATGGAAAGGATTATAAATCTCATAAGGAAAAATTCTGGAATGAGTATAGACATAACAGGTGGTGCACCTGAGTTACATCCTGAAATAGAAAGATTCATATCATCCGCATCAGAGTATGCTGAATCAATAATCCTGAGAAGCAACCTCACTGCCCTTTTAAAAAGGTTAGATCTCATAAGGGTAATGAAAGAAAGGAGGGTAACTCTTGTCTGCTCATTGCCCGACATAGACAGTAAAAAGACTGATCACCAGAGGGGTAATGGAGTATTTAAAGACTCACTGAGAGCATTAAGGATACTGAATGATAATGGCTATGGCTATGAATTACAACTTCATCTCGTCCATAATCCAGTAGAACCTGTACTACCTGAACTTCAGGAAATTATAGAGGACAGATACAGAAACTACCTGAGAGAAGAACACGGGATTGTATTCAACAAACTCTATACCCTGAATAACATGCCTGTTGGAAGATTTAAAAAGATTCTTAAAAATAAAGGTGCATACAATGAATATATGAAAACCCTCTACTCAAATTTCAATATCCAGACAATTGACAATCTGATGTGCAAACATATTATCAACATAGCATGGGATGGTAGTCTTTATGACTGTGACTTTAACAATGCATTGAATCTGCGAATCAATCTATCCATTGAAGATATAGATACCCTGGACCCTCTCGAAAATTCTGTCATAAAAACAGGTGAGCACTGTTATGGCTGTACTGCCATGAAAGGCTCTGGTTGCTATGGAAGCATTGTTAGATAAGGCAAAAGAGACAATTACAGGTTTTCTTGATAGTTGTACATCATGCAGTAGATGTGTGGAGGTCTGTCCTTTTCTAAAGAGGTATGGAAATCCTCTGGAGATTATCTCCAAAAACTCTGAGGTTGTATTTGAATGCACAAACTGCAGCGCATGCAGTATAGTATGTCCTGCTCAAATAAATCCATCAGATGCCCTCCATTCCCTTAAATATAAACTCATAAAAACAGGTGAGATTACTGAAAAGACAGGACAGTGCATCCAGTCCTCTCTGAATTTCGCTGAAAGAGGACATGGATTTCCATTTTCGTATTACCCTCAGACAGAGACAGTTTTCTGGCCAGGTTGTTCCCTTGCAGGAACAAATCCAGAAGTGGTTAAAAAAATCAAAAACATCTTAAGCAGTAAGTTAAACAGAAAAGTTGGAATAGTTCTTGATTGCTGTTCTGACCCGTTGTTTCAGAATGGAGACATTGAGAACACCCTGAGATTCATAGATGACATAAAAAAGAATCTCAGAAACAATAAGATTAAAGAGTTGATAACAGGCTGCACTAACTGTTATAAAATCTTTAACCTCTACATGCCTGAATTCAGTGTAAAACATGTTATAGAGGTTCTGCCTGAAAATGTATTCTCTATACCTGAAAGTAATATATTCTTACACCATCCATGTCCGTCATGGAGATTCGAGGATCTAAGAAAAAAAGCAAAGGAAAAGATAAGAACCGCCCAAGATGAGGCAGTCCTTCCAATGTGCTGTGGTCTTGGTGGCGGCGTGAGTTCCCTTGAACCTGAACTCTCAGAGGAGTTTACAGAAAGGGTTATTTCAAAGGCAAAGGACTCAACAATACTCACATACTGCATGGGATGTAAAAATAAATTCCTTAAAAAAGGCAAAGAAGCCTATCATATCCTTGAGTTTATAATGGATGCGAAACCATTAAAAAAACCTGTTTCATCAAGCCGTAAATGGCTCAACAGATTGATTCTTGCTATGGGACAACGATTGAAGAATAAAAAATTTGTCATGGGCATAACAGTGCTCATAGCAATAATCATTGCCACTTATCTCAGGAAATCAGGATATATTTCGCCGGTATCGCTGCTTGACTTTATAAAGCAATACAAAATTCTGGCTCCTGCACTTTTTATCATTATTTATGCTATTGGCCCGAGCATATTTATTCCCAGTCTTCAGCTTACACTGGGTGCAGGCTTTCTATGGGGACCATTCTGGGGTGTTATTTTTTCAATAACAGGAGCTACCATTGGGGCATCGGTCTCTTTTCTTCTTGCGCGATATATAATCGGCGATACCATCAGGGAACGTTTCAGTTACACACGTTGGGAGTGGCTTAAAGAAAAAGTTGAGCGACACGGCTGGAAGGCAGTTGCATTCACGCGCATTATCCCGATATTTCCCTACCCTATCCTGAACTATCTTTTTGGCATCACGCCGATTCCTTTTTTCCATTACCTGTGGAGCACATTCGTATTCATGCTTCCTGCATGTATTGCATATGTTGCATTTGGAAGCTCAATGGGAGAACTGATTCTCAAAGGAAATATAAAGGGTATCATAACAGGTATCTTGATAGCCTCAGTTGCGATGATACTGCCAGTTGTCTTCAAGCCAATGTTAAAAAAGGTATTGCTCGGCAAGAATGAATAATAAACCTGCAATTGGTATCATGTTCAGGATCCCTGAATATGGCAAGGTAAAGAAGAGACTCGCCATCCACACAGGAGATGAACTCGCACTCCACTACTATAAAGCAATGCTTCAGGAAACAATAATAAAGTTATCAAGACTAACTGAGATGGATATATACGGATTTTATTATGGAGATGGAAAACCGGAGAATAACATCTTCAAAGACTTAAAACTCTTTCCCCAGTCAGGCAGGGACCTCGGAGAAAGGATGTTTAATGCGATAAAGACCTTATTTAACATAGGTTATGAAAAATCTGCGTTAATTGGCGCAGACTCTCCTGACCTACCTGAGGATTTTATCATCCATGCATTTGAAAAACTAAACCACCATGACCTCGTGATAGGACCGTCAATGGATGGTGGATACTACCTCATAGCAATGAAAAAACCCTTTGAGAATATCTTTAAAGGAATAAACTGGGGTACTGAAAGAGTATTGAAAGAGACCCTCGTGATTGTTGAAAAAGGTGGAATCAAATACGCCCTCTTACAGGAATGGTATGACATAGATGACATTGATGGATTAAGGATGTGGTTTTCAGGTAAAACAAACATGTTATAATTCCATTATGGAGATAAACTTGGAAAGTGTTAATCCTTATGTCTCAAAAAAAATAGAACCATTCCTTAGAGAGATACTCATTGAGTATCGTGATAATATTCACTCCATTCATATTGTTGGAAGTGCTGTTACACCTGATTTCAACGAAAAGACATCAGATATAAACTCAATAATAGTCATCAACAGCATGAATCTCAATTTCATCGAATTCATTGCGTCTCTTGGAAAAAAGTATGGTAAAAAGAGGCTTGCATCTCCCCTCATTATGACCCCTGAATTTATACACAATTCTATCGATGTATTCCCGGTAGAATTTCATGAGTTCAAACTCATACATAAAACAGTATATGGACATGATATCTTCAACGAACTCCAGATAAAAAAGGAAGAACTGAGACTTCAGTGTGAAAGGGAGATAAAGTCAAAACTTGTGGGTATTATAAAGGGTTATATCTCATCTGCTGGCAACAAAGAACTCATTATAGAAACCCTCTTAAAGTCATTTACAGGATGTATTCCGCTTTTCAGGGCGGTAATCATCCTTGCTGGTATGGAGCCACCAATCCCCAGAACTGATGTTATAAAGGTATTTCAGGAAATAACAACTGAAACAAAGGTCTATGATGAACTGATGCTGTTAAGGAATAAGAAGATAAAGCCATCAAGGAGAGAACTCGATCGTATATTCGAAGAGTATTATAAATCTCTCGAAAAGGTCAGCATCTTTATAGATGGACTCAAGTCATAATCATAAGCGAAAAACCAGTGATGAGATATGAAGAATATAAAAAATTAAAAGTCAGCCTTCTGGTCTCTGTAATCTGCCTCCTCTTTACTCTACTCTCTTCACCCTCCTTTTCTGCCACACCAGAACCACCATCCACCCCTCCCGATTATGTCGTCGACCTCGCAGGCATTATAAGAGATGATGTGGAGGCACAGCTCAATGCATATCTCAGAGAACTCGAGAAAAAGACGACCGCACAGGTCGTTATCCTCACAATAAAGAGCCTCGATGGAGAGGACATAGAGGGATTCTCCCTCAAAACAGCAGAGAGATGGAAACTCGGTGAGAAAGGCAAGGATAATGGACTCTTAATCACCATTGCCCTGAATGACAGGGCATACAGGTTCGAAGTTGGCTATGGCCTTGAAGACATCCTTCCAGATAGTCTTGTGGGTTCCATAGGCAGGCAGTACCTTGTGCCATATTTCAGGAGAGGCGATTACAGCACAGGAATATTGAATGCAACGGTTGAAGTTATAAAGAGCATATCCCAGAATTATGGTATTGAGATATACGGATTACATAAAAACAGAGCGCCTGAGGAGAAAGGTGACGAATGGATTAATATTGTTGCACCCATTATATTCTTCATAGCCTTAATCCTTACAATTCTTCAAAACGCAATAATTGCCCGCAGAAGACGATACCATAGAGGCTCGTGGTTTGGAGGATTTGGTGGAGGTGGTTTTGGAGGATTTGGTGGAGGTGGATTCAGTGGAGGTGGCGGAGGAGGATTTGGAGGAGGCGGTGCATCAGGAAGGTGGTAAAAGATGTGCAATCCCTTATCTTTTCTGTTAAAATGATTTAAAGACTCATTTGAGGAGGTCTTTATGCCATCAGTAGAAGAGAGAATAGATAGTCTTGAAAGCATCCTTGGACAGTTTATTGTGCATACCGATGTCGCCCTGAGAAGACTTGAGAACGAGATGAGGGAATTCAAGGAGGAGATGAGAAAGTTTAGAGAAGAATCTGAAAAGGACAGGGCATCATTACATAATGAGATGAAGGCATTCAAAGATGAGATGAGGGAAGAAAACAGGATGATGAACAAACGTTGGGGTGAGATATCCAATAAACTCGGCACTATTGTTGAAGACATCATATTTCCAGCCACAGGACCTGTCCTCGAAAAATACTTTAACTGTGACCCTGAGATAATAGGCATGAATATAAAGAGAAAATCAAAGGACAAAAAACTCAAGGATGAGTTTGATGTTATAGCGGTATGCGAAGACATGGTATTCCTTGTGGAGGTGAAGGCTACTCCAAAGAAGGAGTATATAGATGAGTTTATAAATATCAAAATGGAAAGGTTCGGGCTCCTCTTTGAGGAGTATAAGGATAAGAGACTGATACCCATTTTTGCATCCCTGAGGCTTGAGGAGGATACAGTCAATTACCTTACCCAGAACCGTATATACGCAATGGCTTACAGGGAATGGGACTATATGGATATATTGAATTTTGAGGAAATGAAAAGATAACTTTATAAGAGACCGGAACAATAAAATTCTATCTTATTTTTTTTCGAAAATATGATTACCCTGATACTCAAAAAACAAAAATTCAAGCACAAAGCAATAACTCCGCCTGCCTGAGTACGGTCTCTGTGGCTGACTTTTCTTTATCAGGCGGATAGCCGTATTTACGAAGTATCTTTTTTACTTTAAGTCTTATCTCTGCCTGCACGCTTTCTTTGAGCGTCCAGTCGATGGTGACGCTCTTTCTAAGCATCTCCGTAAGTTCTACTGCTATTTTTCGTAAAACTTCATCGCCCAGAACTTTTACCGCACTATCATTTACCCCCAGGGCATCGTAAAAGGCGATTTTCATTAAAATTCTTTTACACCAATACCCAATTGTCTGAATGCTTCCTTTATTTTACTTTCAAATTCTTCTTCTGTTATTAAGCCATCCTTTGTATGAATCTCAATTTCAACTTTATTGAATTTTGTTTGAAGGAAGTTTAAAACTCCGAGAAGATTTGATACCCTACCTTTTGGAATTTCAAATTTAAGTCGTAACTCTTGTCTGCTGCCAGATTTAACTATTAAAAGTCCGTGGTCTTCAACCTGCTGAATATCCTCCCCCACCGAAGGCTGTGTGGTGCGCGTAGAAGGACATGAAGTCTCTACTTGCACAACCTCTTTTTTACACAATTTTTCAGTGATGATGACTTCTTTTCCTGAGAGTGCAACTGAGCAATTTTCTTTATAAAAACGACAAACCAAAGTATCATTCTCAATCTCTCCTAAACCAAAAAGTCCCTGTTTTACTCCATTACAAATGCTATTGATAACTACCTGCTTTGAAGCTGGTCGTAACTCTCCAGGGGTACGGAACATGGACTGATACAATCGCTCTGTAAAAACATAATAATCTTTACCTGAGAGATATTTTTCTTTTATAACAAAGGGGGCTATATTTTCAATTAGATCTCCATCACTTCGAAGTCGGTGGTAAATTTCTTCATGTAAATTTTTTCTTTCGCCGTATGTTGGGATTCCCAGATCTACCTCTTTCAGTCCGTCCTTTCCCCAAGCAGCTAAAAGCCTATAATACCTGCGAAGTGCTTCATATGAGCGCGAGTGAGCATCCTGCAATTCTTTTTTATTTTCCTTTTTTTGCTCCTCTGTTAGGGTTAGTGTTTTATCCTGTTCTATTGCCTCGCAAGCCAGCCGCAGTTTCATCATATAGATAAGTTGAGTCCTTTCATTCTCTAATGGATAAAGAAAAAATATGGTATTTCGGTTCACCCGTGGTGTTTGTCCTTTGTTTTCAATTATACTTTTCATGAGCTCTTCATCCTTCTTTTTTAACACCACAAGTTTATAATCTTCGGGGTCAGCTATATTGCTATGTCTTTCTTCCCATATATAAATCTTTAATTTGTCTCCTCTCAATGATTCTTTTAAAAGTTCTTCTTCCATTTTCTGAACTTCTTCATCTTTAATGTTTTCCATCTTTGTAATGCGAATACGATTGAGATTGGGCTGATTACTGAAATAATACTTATCCTGCGATGACTGAAGATAAAAGAGTTTACCTTTGAGCTGTTCTACCGCCTCTGCCACAACACTGGAGGGATTCTCAGTGGTAGTGCCTGAACGCTTAATTTCTGTAAGTGTTGCACCTTTTTCAGCACCACCGGAAAATGAATAAAGAAATATGGTTGTTGCAGCTCTTGTTGCAAGTTTTAGCCCTTGATAAGATGTTCCAAGTGAGGTATCAATCTTTTTTGAGCCACTTTCCGGTGAGGTAATATCAGAGGCAATAACAGTATTGAATTCAGTTCCTATAAATTTAATAAACTCCTGCCGTATTTCCTGATTGGAAAGATCAATATCAGCAATACTTATGTAGGGTTTGCTGGATTGTCTTAAAGAATAAATTACAAGGGAAAGAAGTCTTAGCACGCCGCGCGTGCGCTGGAAGTTAGGGAAACTGCCCCACCGATGATACAGAACATCAATCACCTCCGGCATAAAAGGATAGGAATCTATAAACCGTTCCCTGTACTGCGATGGCTCTGTCGGTGGTAAAAATAGAGACTCTCTTTCAGCATAATTAACAAAATGGTCAACTACCTTTTTTGCCTCTTTTTCATTAATAGAACTAAATAATCTCTGCCGTATTACTTTGGCTACTTCATTGTCCTGCACAGGTGTGTAGATTTTCTCCACCCTGCCCGACACCTTCTGTAACTGTTGATAGAGCCTTTCTGCATTTTCATCATAATGTTCAATGATACTGGATGGCAGTGTAATAACAAGACATGCTTTTTCAATGGATGCAATTGCCTCGGTAAGGTCTTTCAAAAAAACTATTGTTTGTGCCGCAAGGTTGCTTTGTTCTATCTTAATAGCTGCTGCCTTTGTGGCATATTCTAATATTTCATCCATTAAAATCAAAATTGGTTGATGTCGTGAAAGCAATTTTATGATTGCCTCTTTACCTGGTGAAGATTTTGATTTAAATGTCCGGCTCTCTACATTTAGTTGATCTTCAAGTTTTTGCCATAAAATATCTGTGCCATTTAAGTCTGTTCCTGACAAGACCACCCGTTTTGCACCCCACTCAGCAGCTTTATGATACATTGCTATAAGCGAATGGGTTTTACCACCACCAAAGGGAGTTTGAATCTGAATTACTGGATCTCCTCCTCTGCCAGCTAATCTCTTTTCTACCACTCCAAGCAAATTGTTTAAGCCCTCGGTAAGAAAGGTTTTCTTAAAAAAAGTGTCAGCATCTCTATACTCTTCCGGACCCTTATTCTGAACCACCTGATAAAGGTCAGCAGCAAATACATCCATCGTCAGCCGACCTTCCAATATATCCTTATGTGGTATGGCTATGGTGTGAAAAGGTTTCATTTCTTTTTATCCTCCATAATCAATGTCTCGTTGTTCTGGTCTTTCTGAAGATTTTGTTATTTCATCTTTTATTCTTTCCTTGCCTGAGAGAAATCCATCTAAAAGTTTCTTCTCTTTACAATCAACAGGAAGTGTTTCAGAGATTGCCTGAGCAACCCTATAAAAGACCTCGCTTTTCCCAAAACCGCTTGTGATTAGAGTTCCCAGTAAATCTTCTTTTTTACTTTTCTCCCATAGAAGTAGTGTTTTGTGAAGCACATCAATAAGTTCTTTAGCCTCTTTGAGTTCTTCTATTTTCCTATCTTCAGGTCCCAGTACACGAATAAATTCTTTTTCTTTTTTTATAAAGCCTTTATTCCATTCACTGGCTAAATCTATTCCACAGCCACGGGCAAGCTTTTGGGCTTCATCAAATTGTATTTTTGCATTGCCGTAGTGCCAGCGATACAGGACATAAAAACGCGTAAGATTAGAAATCTCTGCACCAAAGCCATTGTGCAGAATTTGTTTTACTGCATATTCTGTAGCAATGGTTCGCACATCCTCCAGTAGTTTATCGGCACGGATAATGTTGCCCTCGTAATCCATTACCTTTTCGTATTTGCCGAAAATTTCAATGGCAGAACCAATGGCAGAAATAAAAAAGTCAGCCCCACCAATGCCTTCCTGCCAGAGCCGCTCGAGTTTCTGGTTCAAATATTCCTGTAATTCTCTCTTTACATCGTTATAAAAACCCGTGGCTTGACGCTCCATCTTGCGGGCAACAATGTAGATGGATGAAGCAAGTGCAGCCGATTCATTTGCTCTAAGTCTTGACTGCATTTCTGTATGAATAGGCCAGGCTGCGGTGATGACAAGACCCGAATCTAAAAGTGAATTGATAAGTGTTTCCCAGCCAGCTGTGGATTTATGGGCATAGACTATGACTGCAATTCCATTAGGTTTTAATACACGATGAATTTCTTGAAAAGATTTTTTAAGCATATCTTCAAAGAATCTTTTCCCTGCCTCAAAACCACCTTCCTGATGAGAATAGGCAACAATTTCATCCTTTTTGGGAGTAAGGGGTGTAATAAAAAGTTCGGGATACAAATCCCCTATAGAACGCTTGAGCCATACATAGAAAAAGTCGGATAAATAAGAATACGGAACATTATCATAATAAGGCGGATCAGTAAAAACCGCATCAAAAAAATTGTCGGGATGAGGAAGTGATGTGGCAGAGGATTGCGAGACATTTCCAATATTATAAATTTTTGATGTAAATTCTATAGTTTTCCAAATTCGTCTAAATGCCATACTCTCCCAGCTGCCAACAGTAGAAGACAAAGGATTAAGTTCTGAATAATCCCAGACCATTGGAAGAGCTTGTCTGCCAAAAACATGTACTGTTCTTTCTTGTCCGTTGTCCCAAATGCAGAGATTATTATAATAGTCAATATTCTACTAAATCCCAGCCCCAAATAACTCACCACTGCCTTTGCATACTCCTCATCATAAAACCCCGCATTGGTATTATCAATAATACCCATACCACTGGTAGAACAAGCGTCCCCGCTTGTTCTTGTTTTTGTTCTGGTGGGACAAGCGTCTCGCTTGTCATTATCAATGTTGGATTTGTTCTCAACCGAGACGGTTGAGGCACCATTGTGTGATAAGGTTGAGGTACCATCGTGTGAGACGGTTGAGGTACCATTGTGTGAGACGGTTGAGGTACCAATGATATATAACCATTGATATTCCTCCGGGAAGCTGGCTAACCCCTTTTTTATTGGATTATTCAAAATGTAATTCATCTTTTCGTACAACTCATTTTCATCTCTGATTATCCTATCAAAATTTTCATGTTGCCATATTCTTTCACCAATTTTATGAGCAGTATAACTTTTTATGCTGTGCATAATTTCTGAGAGCGAATAATATCCATTCTTTATTTTTTCAAGTGTCTGAATGATAATATGAAAATAATCTGGCATTACTACAGCTGCGTATAGTGTGTATTTTTTCCCGTCAAGATATTTTATGGCTTCTAAAACAAGATCGCGTTGGTGAGGATGCAAAATATTTCCTTGACTACATCGCGTTGTGATGAAATACACAGCATTCGGTAATTGCCAGTGGGGAAGGTTTCTGCGTGTGATGGTAAATTCTTTTATTGGTTGATTCAACCGAGACGGTTGATTTACCGGGTCGGTCAACCGGGACGGTTGATTTACTGTCGACGGGGACGGTTGGGTTATTGTTTGTGTTATCAACCGAGACGGTTGACTTACTAATAGGGTGTAGGCTTGGCGGACTTTTTCGCAAAAGGTGATAAGGCTAAGTTTTTGGCGGGAATTGAAAAGATCGCCATAAGAATTTAATCCATAATTCCTAACTGAAAAAGCTCTTTCTGCACCTCTACCTTTACCCTCTGGTGTTTCCTCATCCGGCACCGGGTCCATCCCCCATTCGTTTAATAAAATCTCTCGCTTTTCTTTAAGATACTCTTCTGCTTTCTGGTAAATTTCTACATCCTTTTCTGTGGCAAGGCGGTAGTTTTTGCCTGTTGTTCCGGGCTTGTGGGTTACTACCGCAATCATTCTCTGGCTTGCTTTGCCTTCCTGAAACAATTTTCTTGTGGTTTTATCATCTACTGTTGCACCACATACAGGACAGGTAGCAAAAGCACGGGAAATAGTGCCTTTTTCAGGGTCAAAATCTTTGGGCATTTGTTCATAGCCTGTGCCTACAATCTTAAATTTTACCTCTTTGCCTTCCGCATAGGGATAAAGCGATACCTTTTTCTTGTCTTTTTTGGCAAGCCAGAATTGTCGCATCAGTGGAATCTCTGCTCCACAGGAAGGGTTCTGGCAGGGAATAGTTCGCACCCAGATATAACCTACAGGAATAGAGCCGTCAGGGTCTTTGGGATAAAACTTACCAATCTCTTTTTCTGCTTCTTTTAATACCCATTCGCCCCATTTTTTTACATCAGCCAATAGGGAATAGCCATTAGCCAAGTAGCCATTAGCCATTGAGCCATTAGGCAATGAGGCATTAGGGAAAAGGGATAAGGTTAATGGTGTTTGGTCAGACTGTTGATTAGGGAATTGAGCATTTTGTTGATTTCTTGAATCTTCGGTAAAATTTCGTTCAAAGTTTTTATTTCCATATAGCCCAGATTGTTTGATATAATCAGATGAGTTTCCAATTCCAGGAGTGAACCCCTCGCTATTCTCAGAAATTGAATATATTCCTTTGTCATGTTCCGCCCCCAACCCTCGGCTATGTTCGCTGGAATGGATATCGCTGCTCTGCGTATCTGGCTTGTGATTGAATAAATCTCCTCTTTCGGAAATGTTTGAGTGATTTTGTAAATCTCCGTTACCAAATCCACCGCTTTCTTCCAAACTTCCAGATCCTGATAGGTATTTATCTTCATCTCCCAGCTCCTTTTTACTATTTCCTATTTGGCTATTGGCTATCTGGCTATTCCCTCCTTGGCTATTGCCTAATTGGCTATTCCCTATTTGCCTAATGGCTCCTTGGCTATACTTTTGTGGATACTCCAGCGTGCATTTAAGTATCAGCACAGCTACAGGATTTAAATCACTGGCATAGGTTTCACAACCAAGACGCAGTGCTTCCAGTGGAATAGAACCACCACCAGCAAAAGGGTCAAGCACTTTTGGCGGCACACCACCATTTGCTTCAAGAATTTCTTTTCGTGCCTTGTCAATAAGTTGTTTATTTAATGAGTTTTCCCATTTAGAGAAATTAATAATAAAATTGCGTTTTTTATTCCACTCTTCTATGTTAGAAGGAGATGGTATTAAAGCTGCATAACTTGTAGCACGAGAAGAAGCCAAAGGCCGTCTTGCCCACCAGATATGTAGTGTTGAGATGTGTCCGTGGCGGATGTTTTTTTCCCTTGCCGATTCTACACTTACTTCCTTTACTGGAAAGGTTTCTTCAATGAGTCTCTTATCGTTCATTCTTTATCCTCTTTGTGATTCATTTTCTTGAACATGTTTTAATATTTCTTCAATCAAAGGCTTTAAATATGGCAAATCATTTTTTATGGTGTTCCAGACAATTTCATAGCTTATGCCAAAGTAAGCATGAATAAGAATATCTCTCATGCCTGCCATTTTTTTCCAAGGTAACTCTGGATATTTCTCTTTTATCTCATAGGGTAAACCTCTGGCAGCTTCACCAATGATCTCAAATTTCCTTAAAACTGCACTCGATATTAAATCATTATTTTTGAAATCGCTAAATTCTATGTCTTTAACAAACAGTTCAATAGATTTTATGGCTTCCAAAATATCTGTCAGATAGAGACTTGCCTTTCTCATAAGTAGACTGCCTCTTTAAGAATCTCTTGTTGAATCTCTTTTTTTACTGCGTCTACAGGTACCACATCTACTTTCATTTTTAATGTCTCTTTTAAAAAAAGAACAAGCCCCCCAAAGTCAAGAAGTGTTGCATCTTTTTCAAACTTTACAAGTATATCAATATCGCTTGCCTCTTTTTGCTCTCCTCTCACAAAAGAGCCAAAGATGCCAATCACATCAGCTTTGTATTTTTCTTTAACCTCTTTTTTTAAGGCTCTTGTAGTCTCTATAATACTTTCGAGATCTCTATTCATAAAACTTTATTTCCTCTTTCTCTTAATTCTTCAAATCGTACCAAATAACGAACAATTTCAATCTGTTGTTCAGCTCTGAGGGTTTGAGCAGGGTTAGCAATAATGATAAGCTCAGGTTTTGTTTTTGCATTCATTACTGCATAAAGGAAATAATCATTTCCAAAACGTTGTGCCTTAAACCATTCGTTTTGAGTTAAAGCAACAGCTCCCAGCTCAGTCCTCGCTTTCACTTCAATATACCGAATATTTCCATCTTTGTCGCGTGAGCGAATGTCAAATCCAAGATTTTCTGAAGAGACATCTTCAGGAAAACGCCCTTGCTCTATTTCGTATTTTATTGCTATATCCATACCTATCTTTTCAACCTCTTCATCAGAGACCATTGCATTATTTATCTTCTCAGGTGGCTTCACCCTCAGAATCCCAACAAATGAGGGAGTTGACATAGTAAGCGATTTTTCTTTTTCAATTTGCTCCTTAAGCTCTTTAAGGACCTGCTCATATTTTAGTTTGCGTTCTTCTTTGTTTCTAATAACAATATCAACTGGTTCTCCTTTTTCTTTTCGTCCATAGAGTGCAATTATATCACCATCATACTGTATAATTAAATGTTCCAGTGATTTGATACCATATTTCTCTTTGATTTCTGCCTGATGCTGACGATTTTTTGAGAGTTCTTCGCGGTATTCTTTAAGTTTTGAGATGGCAATATTCATTACTTTTTGCTTCAATTCGTCTATGTTTATTTCTGGTTCATTATGAAACTTACTTTCTGCTAAATCCCATATTATAGAAGGAGAAACAGGTTTTATATTACCTTCTTTTGACAAATAGAAAGCAAACAGTCGCTTTCCTGCAACAGAGTTTGTGCCGTCTCTAATTTCTCCTTCGTAAAAGAGAATATAACCATCCATTTTGCCATCAGGGTCAACGAAACGAGCACCGTTTAGAAGAGAGGCAGAAAAATTCTGTTCAATCCACATCATTGTTGACTCAAAAAGGGGATGCCCGAAAGAGATAAACTCAGCATCAGGATTTCTGAAAGCAATGTCTTTATCAAAGGTTACCTTTTTATAGCTTCTTAAAAGTTCGCCATATGTTTTTTTGAAAGATTCATCATCAGCAATCCTTCGTATATTATAAGGGATAGATTCTATAGCTAAAAAACCATCCTGACGTTCTTTGAATTTTCCACCTGCTTTAGAAAAGGCTTTTTTGAAATAATTTTCTGTATATTCAGGTATGAGCCTGTGTTCTTTTGCTTGAACATTCATTTCTTTTATTCGCGTATAATCAATAAATCTTGTAGCAAGACTTTCTCCTAAATTTTCTTTAATTTTTGATATATACTCCTCATCTACTTTTATTTCTATTTCATTTAAAATATCGTCAAGGCTTCTGCTATTAGCGGCCGCTTCGATAAGAAGTTGCGAAAGGCTTTTACCGGCAAACACTTCGCCGACAACATCAAAAACTTTGTCATTACCAAGAGCAGATTTTATTTCATTGAGCTTATCAAATAACTTTTTAAGTACTTTTCCCTCGCGGGTATCTTCGGCAACAAGGTTGTATATATAAACCTCTTTTTGCTGCCCATAGCGATGAATGCGTCCCATTCTTTGTTCTAACCTATTAGGATTCCAGGGGATATCATAGTTAATCATCATATGGCAAAATTGAAGATTAATACCTTCGCCAGCAGCTTCGGTGGCAACCATAATATCTGTTTCGTTTTTAAAAATACTCTCAGCCTTAACCCTTTCTTCAAGATTCATTCCGCCATAGATGGTATTAGCTGAGTAACCCCATTGGCTTACTTTTTTGTAAAGATATTCTAAGGTATCTCTTGATTCGGTGAATATGAGTATTTTTCTATCTTTGGGGTCATTAAATTTGCCTGTAAGTTCATTAAGGGTATTCTTTAATTCTTTTAATTTGTATTCCTTTTCTGCATGAATAATTGCTTTGGCTTTTGCTATTAGGTGTTCAAGCGTTCTTATTTCTTCCTTTAGTTCTTCTCTGTTTTCTGCAACGCTTAAAGTTTCCCAGAGTTCTTCTTCTTTCCAACGTTCTTCTTCAGAAAGTTCTTCAATTTCATCAATATCAGATACAGTAACTAATTCTTTTTTATTGCTTTGAACTTTGTTGAGCAATTCCTCAAGTCGTTTCTTTCTTCGTTCGAGCGAGCACATGAGCGCATAAATACTCGACGCAAATCGTCGTTGTAAGATAACAATAGCAAACGCTACATTACGCTTACCATCTTTTTGAAGAGCCACATTATATTGATTTTCAACATACTTTGAAAGTTCCTTATATAATTCTTTTTCTTCTGGGGAATCAACACCAAGGTTAAATGAAATCGTATTAACATGGCGTGGTAAAAAGAGAGGTTTACCTTCAAAATCTTTTAAATCTTCTTTTATACGCCGAATAAAAAGGGGGTTTTCTTTATTATCAATCGAATCCTTGAGCATTTGACTTGTAGCAAAAAAACCTGGTTCTAATAAATCAATAAACAATTGGAAATTTTCCGGGTTACCCTTATGAGGTGTAGCAGTTAGGAATAAAAGATGTTCGGTAATCCTTGAGAGTATCTCGCCTAAGCGATATCGATCAGTGCGTTCCAATTTATCGCCATATCTGTAAGCACTCATTTTATGCGCTTCATCAACAATAATGAGATCGAAATGCGTAGCAGAGATCGACGGAAGAATATCTTCCTGCTTTACAAAATCCATGGAAGCAATAAGTTGATTTTCTCGTTGCCAGATATTTTCGCCGTATAGGGAATCTATTAAACTACGGTTTACGGGTATAAAATTTTCTTTGAATCTATCTTTAAGTTCACGACACCACTGGTCTTTTAAATGTCCAGGTGCAACAATGAGGATGCGTTTTGCAAGATTCCTAAGTTTTAATTCCTTAATAATCAATCCCGCCATAATCGTTTTACCTGCACCGGGGTCATCAGCAATTAGAAATCGAATTCTCGGAAGTTTTAATACATACCCATACACAGCTTCAATCTGGTGAGGTAAAGGGTCTATTTTTGATGTGTTCATTGCAAGAAGAGGGTCATACAAGGATGCGTAACGGTAACGTTTAGTTTCTAAAGGCAGAAATACTTTCCATGGCTCTTCATAGAAAAATTTTTGAGGTTCTTGATATGTGATTTTATCAAGTTCCTCAATAGGAATTATTTGGTCTATCGGATATTTACTATAGGTCAAAATGCCGATAATCTGTACACTGTCCGGATACTCTTTAATAAACTTTATCTCTACAGGTTCAGGCCAGTTGGGCCCATTTATAATAGCGCCAGGCTTTAAATCAAAATTAGACATAAGGTTACCTCTTTTGTAGATTTAAGTAAGATACTATCTTCATCTGCAAACAGTAATCTAATTTTATTGCCATCAAATTAACAAACCAGCCCGCACCTTCAATTTTGGCACCGATAAATACATCCTGTAATGCTTTATAGAATTTTTGATCTTTTGTCATGGTTTACTCCTATTTATAAATTTTATCTTAAAATATATCACTTATACTCTAACCTCCCACTCCTCATGTATTAATCCTGCCTGCACTTTGTGCTCAGATAGACCGATTTTGGTTTGTTTATCTGCGCACATTTTGTGATTGGTTGAATTTGTGCTGGCAGATTTGAATTTGTGTTTTGGTCTTGATTTCATAATACCATTCTCCTAATTTTAAAATATAAAAATATTAATATTAATTGTATTTACAATCATAAATTATCCCTAAGATAATTTTCATCCATTCCCCAATTTTTTGGATTGTCCATAATATATTGCCGAATACGGTGTAAATCCATTTCATCGCGAACGATGTGTTCGTAATAATTGCGTTGCCAAACGGGCATGCCGGAGGTTTGGCGAATTTGGTTGATTTGTTTGGAAACGGCCGATTTATACGAACGAATTATTGTGGGGATTGAACCCGGCACGGGTTTGCCAAATTGTTCAAATTGTAGGGGCACGGCATGCCGTGCCCCTACATTATGATGCCGTGACCCAACAATAAATATTATCCCATGCACATGATTGGGCATCACCACAAATTCATCCAATTCCACATGTTCAAAATGTTGCGGTATTTCCAACCAACATTGTTGTGCGACATTCCCAGATTCGTTCAATATCATTTTTCCATCCGCCACATCTTCTTCATGATGTTATTAAATTGGTTATAATCTTTATTAATTTTTCTTTCTCTGCCGGATTACTCACAGCAATTAAAAGAGTGAGAGCGGTTAAGGCGTTATCATTAAACTTCTTTTCACCATTTTTACGATAAAGAAAATTATTTTTATCCAGAAAATACACAAACAAAAAAGAAGCAATACGTTTGTTTCCATCTACAAATGGATGGTCTTTGACAATAAAATACAAAAGATGAGCTGCTTTTTCTTCCAACGAGGCATACAATTCTTTGCCACCAAAAGTCTGATAAATATTACCAATGATGCCTTTTAGTTTATTCTCTATTTCTTTTCCAAAAAGGTCACTGGCTTCTTTTTTTGCAATCAATTCTTTTTTTATTGTTTCTATAATCTTTTTGGCTTCGTCATATTGCAAAACATATTTGCTTTTAGTTTTTTTAGCAGCATGTAGCTTTTCTTTATCGTATTGCTCAAGCAAGGTTAGTGTTTTGGCATACAAAGAAAGCAGGTTCAGGATTTCTGATGTTTGATTGGCAAGTAATTCGTGTCCTGATTTTTCCTGCAAGAAGGCAATAGTATTTTGCAAATCCCTTAATTGATTCTCTGCCTGCAACAGTCTTTTTTCATTGATGGTGAAACCTTTTACTAAATGCTCTTTTAATGTCTTTGTTGCCCAGATGCGGAATTGTGTAGCACGCTTTGAATTTACACGATAACCAACAGAAATGATCATATCAAGATTATACAGATTCATCTTTCTTATTTTTCCATCAGCCGCAACCTGTTCCAAAATGGAACAGGTTGATTTTTTTTCTAATTCGCCTGTTTTATAAATGTTATTAATGTGCTTCACAATAGCAGGTCTATTAACATCAAAAAGTTTAGCTATTAAATGTGCATCCAGCCAAACAGAATCTTTGTCCAGTTTTACCTGAATTTCTGGACCTTCAGGAGTTCTGTAAATTACAATTTCACCTTTTTTAAACTCTTTATCATTCATATTTATTTACACTATCCCATGGATTTAATAAATTTTCAATCCAATAATCATAGCCATTACATCTGATACTTTGTCGGTTGTTTTTGTGGTTCATATCCAATTATTTACCATGTTAAATTTCATTTGGTTTAGAAACATGCGCTTTTTTTGATATTCACTGTTCGTTATCTTTCCCTTCTCCTTCCCATACATCGCTGCCGTTACTTGCCTTTCATTCAATCCAATTTCTCTTAGGTAATTAAACATCGTATTAACTTTATTCTTCATTGTAAATTTACATTTGGTCAATTATTAGTCAATTATTAGTCAATTTTAGTCAATTGATAGGCAATTCCTCTGCCGGTTTTTCCAATTTTCTTAAATATACCCTTCTCCACAATTTGTGTTAGATCAATAGTAGCCATTTGTCTAGAAATATTAAAAATCTTCTGATAATCGCTATTAGTAATCTTCCCCTTTTCCTTTACATATTTCACCGCCTTTATTTGCCTTTCATTCAATCCCATTTTTCTTAAATTTTCTTCTGTATAAATATCCTTAAAAAAGTAAACAGCAAACCCTCCAAATTCTTCTTTAAACTCAGGCTCTGGTAGTCCTGCTTTTTTGCATTCCTTGATAATTTTAATTGTTCCTCTGCCCCATGCTTCTATTAAACCCGCTTTGAAAAATACATCTGCCAATAGCTCATTTCTTGGATATGAAGCATGATTTCTTTTTAATTCATCAATTTTTATTTTTTCAGGAAGTGTACCTGAATTCCATAGAAGTATTTTATCGGGATATATTTTTAACTGGGTATGTGGTCCTATATAATCTCTATGTATGATTGCATTGATTATTGCCTCCCGTAATGCCTCTTCAGGATATTCAAGTTCTTCTTTGCGGTAAATTCCTTCAAATCTTATTTCAGAAACAAGGTATTTTGAGCAAAGTAATTCTATCGTTTTTTCGACCTGTTCAAAGAGATTTCCTTCAATGTCATCAGAACTCACAATATCTGTATCTGATATAAATTTCCCTACCTTTATATATGCACCTGTCCAAAATTTCTTTGGATTTTTCCCAAAGAGCAAAATTGCAGCCCTTGTTAATTTACCATTATCGATCAAATTCAATTTTTCAAGAATCTTAATTGGCTCATTTTCATCTTTCACAAATGGAATTCTTTTAGCTGCAAGTTGCTTAAATCTCTCGATAGTTTCAACGGATATATCATTCACTGAAGCACCTTCTTCAATATACTCATCCCAGTTTTTACCTGACTTTGAAACCAGGAATCTTGTAAGATCCCTGCCTCTGAGTTCCTGAATTGTACTACCACTTCTAATATAAAACCTCCCATGATAAGAAATAGGAGCATAGTAAGGTTCAACCTCTATTGCAATTATTTCTTTGCCTTTCTTTTTTTCTAACTTCAGTGATGGGATAATCCCAAGAATATCCCTGAATTTATTTGGTAAATCTTCAAGTAGTTTTTTTGAATCTTTTACCCCAACAGGATTTCCGGTATCATCAACTCCTATCAGCAACTTTCCACCGTTGGTATTAGCAAAAGCACAAATCCATTTTAAATATTCATCTCTCCACGAGAGTTTAAATTCTGTTATTTGCGATTCTGTATGTTTCATTACTTTTACAGATTTAAAAATTTAATAAATTTTCAATCCAATAATCATAGCCATTACATCTGATACTTTGTCGGTTGTGTTTCATTCTATTATCTCCCAATATCCCCCTTTATCTGGACCTATTCTTTTTAGTTTGCCTTGTTGTTTTAGTTTCTCAATATTCCATTCTATACCTCTTCTGGTAAGTCCTGTAATTTTTACTAATTCTTTTATAGTTATTTTAGGATTCTCTTTAATTGCTGAAAGAATTTTCTCCACAGTTTTCTCCACAGTTTTCTCCACAGTTTTCTCCACAGTTTTCTGGGAAGCTGGCTGGGAACTTTTATCTTCGCTTATTTGCTCAAATAAATCTTCTTTTAATGGAATAATCATTTTGAAAATATCGTCTTCTATAAAAACAGGTTCATCTTCCGAATATATTTTTACATATTTAAGTAAATTTCTAACACCTGAACCAAGTTCATCTGCAAGCCCTATTTCTTTGAAGATTCTTGCAATTGTAGGATTTTTAGGAAAAGGAGTAAAGTCTTTCAGGGGAATGTTTCCTCTGAAATGGGGTCTGTTGGCATTTTCGCAAAAAATTCTGTCTTTCTCGAAAATAACTTTTGCAGGATAAGCATTCATGTATTCCCTGTGAATGAGAATATTAGACGCTATCTCTCGCATAATCTTATTTCTTAAACTTATTCTTTGATTGCCTTCTAAATAAAAGGGATCGGGTAAATGTTTTTCGCTAAAAGCCATAATTCTATCAAAACTATCTATCAGGTTGGTTCTCACATCGTCTCTATCATCATATCTATCGAGATTGATTCGTCTTACTACCAGGTCCGTTTTATGGTGGGGAACAGCTGAAAGAATAGTTTCATCTTTCCCAAAAAGCAAAATACAGGCAAGCGTAAATCCTTCTTCACCTGTTTTTAGGTCTTTCATATAAAGTCTCGAATTTTTTAGCAGTTCAAGATTAGTCATATTTTTTCCAGGGATGATTGCCATCTCTGATAACAGCAAGTTTACGGGCTTTTTCAATTAAATCTTCCCTTAAATCTGAAAATTCGCAATAGGAATAAATGGTGTTTTCAGAATATTGACTTTGTTTGTTAAGATAGATCTGTGAAATAAGCGATTGCTTACCTGTAATATCCAGATCGCCGTCTTCGTTTCTGTCAAATATCCTGCCATTGCACGAATGCACCTGAGAACTTTGTGGAACATACAGATAGAGAACTTTTTTCTTATCTATTTCAATTTCTTCAATAGCAAGATAAACAGGAGGACTAATTTTTTGAGGATTATTTATCGTGGTAATAATTTCTTTTTTTATTGCTTCAATATTAACCACTCCTGTAATTTCTCCTTTATCATTCACCCCTAATAATATCTCACCACCATATCGGTTAAGAAAAGCACAAATAGTTTCATAAAGGCTTTTAGGAACATTGTTTTTACATTCTTTAAACTCAACAGTAATTCCCTCGCCTTTTTTGAGTAGTTGATGTATTTTTTTAGTAAATTCCTGGTTCATATTATTCTATTTTCCATCCTATTGTTTCTAAATTTCTTTTTATCTCTTCATCCAGCCTTTTACTTTCTTCCATCTGTTTTGCAAGTTCTGCTGTCAACCTTTTCATCTTTTCTTCAAATGCTTCATTGTCTTCTTCCTCTTCTGCTGTGCCAACATATCGGCCGGGGGTGAGGATATGGTCGTGTTTTCGTATTTCATCAAGGGTAGCTGCTTTGCAAAAGCCGGGAATATCCTCGTATTTTAATCCATTCTCTCCGCGCCAGGCATGGTAAGTATCGGCAATCTTTTTTATCTCTTCGTCTGTTAATTCTCTGTGCCTTCTATCCACCATTACTCCCATTTTTCTTGCATCTATGAATAAAATCTCTCCCTGTCGGTCTCTAAAACCGTTTTTCTTTTTGTTGCGGGTAATGAACCATAAACAGGCTGGAATCATGGTGTTATAGAATAGTTGCGATGGCAGGGCAACAATGCAGTCCACCAGGTCTGCTTCAACTATGTTTTTTCTTATCTCTCCCTCATTGGAAGTCATGGAGCTAAGCGAACCATTGGCAAGGACAAAACCGGCTGTGCCTTTTGGCGATAGATGATGTATAAAATGCTGTACCCAGGCGAAGTTTGCATTTCCCTTTGGTGGCACTCCATATTTCCACCGCACATCGTCCTGCAAAAGTTCTCCGCCCCAATCGCTCACATTAAAGGGTGGATTGGCAAGGATATAGTCAGCTTTTAAATCTTTAAATTTATCGTCATGGAAGGAATCACCCCATTCTATTTTTGCCTCTATTCTACGAATGGCAAGGTTCATTTTACACAGTCGCCAGGTAGTCTGGTTACTTTCCTGTCCAAAGATGGAGATATCGCCAATTCTTCCACCGTGGGCTTCTATGAATTTCTCACTCTGCACAAACATACCCCCTGAGCCACAACATGGGTCAAAGATTCTGCCCTTATATGGTTCAAGCATTTCTACAAGGAGTTTTACAATGCTCTGTGGGGTGTAAAATTGCCCTCCCTTTTTTCCCTCAGCATCGGCAAACTGCCCAAGGAAGTATTCATACACACGACCTAATATATCTTTGCTTTTGTTTTCTTTATCACCTAAGCCAATGGTGCCTATTAAATCGATGAGCTCGCCCAGCCGCTGTTTGTTTAAGGCGGGTCGGGCGTAGATTTTTGGCAATACGCCTTTGAGCGTTGGATTTTCCTTTTCAATGGCATCCATGGCGTCGTCAATAATTTTGCCGATTTCTGGTTTTTTCGCATTGGCATTGAGATATTCCCACCGTGCCTCTTTTGGAACCCAGAAGACCCTTTCTGATATGTATTCGTCTTTATCTTCTGGATCAGATAAAGCGTCTTTTTTTACTTCTTCATAAACTTCTGTAAAGGCATCGGAGATGTATTTTAAAAAAATAAGTCCAAGCACAACATGCTTATACTCTGCTGCATCCATGTTGCTGCGCAGTTTGTCTGCTGCCTGCCAGAGTTTTTGTTCAAAGCCTAAGTTTGCACCATTTGTTTTTGCCATATCATCTCCCTTTGAGGGACTCAGTCCCTCAAACTCCCTATTAGAATTAAATTCATTTTTTATTAGGGTTTTAAAGGGGCAAAGCCCCTTTAAGGGACTCTGTCCCTCAAACTCCTTGATGAATTTAATTTTATTATTCAGGTTTTAAAGGGACGAAGTCTCTTTAATCTGAGTTAAGATTCTGTCTGTCCTTCTCATGCCGATAGGCTTCAATATGATTAATTATAACTCAGACTGAGCGATTTTAAACCAAAATCAAATATCAAACCTATCTGTCACGCTTATTTAAATGACTCAGGGCCTTCTTTTTCTGGAGACAGTTTCATTTTTTCTGGTAAAATGTTTTAATATGAAAGGATGTTTTATGAACGATTCCTGTTTTTTAAGAAATAAGTAAGGAGGTTGTATGGCTCAGGGACTCAAGATTGCGATTGCTGTTATTGGAATAATTGTATTAATTGGTATAGGACTTCTTGCATGGGGTATCAGTGAGTATAACAAAGTCATAGCAATGGATGAAAGGATAAAGGCACAGTGGGCACAGGTCGAGAATCAGTTGAAGAGGAGGTATGACCTCATCCCAAATCTCGTGGAAACAGTAAAAGGATATGCAAAGCATGAAAAGGAGATTTTCGAAAATATTGCAGAGGCAAGGACAAGGTATTTTCAGGCAAAAACCCCTGCTGAAAAGATAAGGGCATCCAATGAACTTGAAGGTGTACTTTCAAGACTCCTCCTTTTGAGGGAGGCATATCCTCAACTCAAGGCAAATGAAAACTTCCTGAAACTTCAGGACAGCCTTGAAGGCACAGAAAACAGGATATCTGTAGAGAGAAAGAGATACAATGAGGCAGTTCAGGCATTGAATACCTATAGAAGAACCGTATTCGGAAGGTTCTTTGCATCCCTTGCAGGTGTTGGCGAGGCAACCTATTATGAAATTACTGACATAGAAAGGGAGACACCAAAGGTGAATTTTTAAAAATATGGAGAGGAAACTGATAAGAAACAGTGCATACAGAGGCAGATATCACCAGTGGCATTGACCTGAATGATGCCTTTAAAAAGGCCCTTTATTACATGGAGGAGACAGACAGGCCTGTCTTTATAACAGGCAGGGCAGGCACAGGAAAGTCCACACTCCTCGGTTATTTTAGAGAAAGGACCGAAAAAAATATCGCTGTTCTTGCACCAACAGGGGTGGCTGCTGTAAACATAAAGGGACAGACTATCCATTCCTTTTTTAATTTCAAGCCTGACATCACACCCCACACCATTAAGAATTTAAGGCCAAGAAACAGGGAGATTTACAAAAAACTGGATGCTATTGTTATTGATGAGATTTCAATGGTAAGGGCAGACCTGCTTGATTGCATTGATGGGTTCCTGAGGCTTTACGGTAAGAAGAAATCCCTCTCCTTCGGAGGCATCCAGATGATCTTCATAGGCGACCTGTATCAACTGCCGCCTGTTGTAACAGCAAAGGAGAAAAACCTCTTCGTGGAATTTTATAGAAGTCCTTATTTCTTTGACTCAAAGGTCTTTGAATCCCTTGATATGGAATTTATCGAACTCGAGAAGGTTTATCGTCAGAGTGATGAGGATTTTATCAGGTTACTGAACCTTATCAGAAACAATACCACCACGGATAAGGAACTTGAGGAGTTGAATAAGAGATGCATACCAGATTTTTCTCCTGAGGGTGAGTTTTATATATATCTGACAACAACGAATGAGCATGCCGATAGAATCAACAGGGAAAGGCTCGATGAGATAGAGGCAAAGGAATTAACATATCATGGCATCCTTGACGGCGATTTTGGTGAAAAGGACCTTCCAACATCTTTGACGTTGACTTTAAAAATTGGTGCGCAGGTGATGCTCCTGAACAATGACTCAAAGGAAAGGTGGGTTAATGGAAGTATAGGCAGGGTCGTGGATATAGAGAAACAAAAGGGTGAGTCTGACATAGTCTGGGTTGAGCTTGAGGATGGTATGGTCGTGGACATATTGCCCTACAAATGGGAGATGTTTGAGTTTCACTATGATAAGGCATCGAGAAGGATAATCTCTGATGTGGTTGGCAGTTTTATCCAGTATCCCCTGAGACTTGCCTGGGCAATAACTATTCACAAAAGTCAGGGGCTTACCTTTGATAGGGTGATAATAGACATAGGCAGGGGGACATTCTCTCATGGACAACTCTATGTTGCTCTGTCAAGGTGTACGTCCTTAAATGGCCTTGTTCTGAAAAGGCCTATAATTAAAAAACATATCTTTATGGACAGAAGGGTTGTTAATTTTGTTACCACATATCAGTACAGCCGCGCAGAAAAGAATCTACCCCTTAATGAGAAGATCTCCATTCTCAAAGAGGCAATAAGAGATAAAAGGCCTGTTGAGATTACATACCTCAAAGCACGAGATGATAAGTCAAAGAGGGTCATAATACCGCTTGAGATCGGACAGATGCAGTATAATGGCAAGACCCTTAATGGTTTAAGGGCATTCTGTACATTGAGAAAAGGGGAAAGGGTTTTTAATATAGAAAAGATACTTGACCTTATGCCTCAATGAACAGGACCAAGGGAGAGTATCCTCTCAACCTCTTCCTTTATGATAGCTCTCGGTATTCCTCCATAAATCCTGGGAATCCCGTTTATCACAACAACAGGTGGTGTTATAGCTCCCTGTCGCATTAACTCCATTATCTCGGGGAATTCACTATCATCCATAAAAATATCAATATATTCTACTGATACAACAGAAGGATAATAGTAGTTCATCTCCTTTCTGAGTTCATCGGCAAGAATCCTGTTTCTGATTGGTTCTTCAAACTCCTCAGCATTCAGAAAGACCTCTTCTATCGGATTATCAAGTATCTGTATCCTGACGTGCTGTAGCATCCAACCTCCCTTTTACAAGATAGGCTATAGGCTGTAAGGCTAAACCCAGATAGCAACCACCCGGGTAGCTATTACCCTATTGTCTATTGCCTATCAATATGTTATCTATCAATCTTGTACTGCCTATCCTTATTGCCCCTGCAAGCAGTGCCCCTTTGTTGACCACATCGATTTCCTTTAAATCCTCGGGGTCATAAACAGAGAGATATTGAATCTCTGTCACAAGGGGTTCTGATTCCACAACCTGTCGCATTATCCTCTCTATTTCTTCCCTCTTAATTATACCAGATTTTATTGCATCATATCCTGCCATGAGGGCCCTGTAAAGGACCGTTGCTGAGGCTCTCTCCTTCTCATTTAGATAGAGATTCCTCGAACTCATGGCAAGACCATCTTTTTCCCTGACAGTGGGGCATACCACAATATCAGCGCTCATATCAAGGTCCCGCACAAGTCTCTTTATTACAAGGGTCTGCTGGTAATCCTTCTGTCCAAAATATGCCCTGGTTGGATTGACAATATTCAATAGCTTTGCAACTACCGTTGCAACACCCTTAAAGTGTCCCGCTCTGAAGATACCGCAGAGTCTCCCCGAGATGCCTGATACCTCAACGGCTGTACAGAAACCCGCAGGATACATATGGTCTTTGTCGGGAAGAAAAAGTATGTCAACTCCCTCATTCCTGAGTTTTTCTGTGTCACCTGCAATGTCTCTTGGGTATTGATTATAATCCTCGGCAGGACCAAACTGAAGAGGATTTACAAATATACTGACAACAGTTATATCATTTTCCTGTTTTGAGACGCGCACAAGGCTCAGGTGACCATTGTGTAAAGCACCCATGGTTGGAACAAAACCTATGGTTCTACCATGCAATATATGGCCCATTGATGTCTCTTTCATTACCTTTGGAATCCTGATTATATCCATTTATCCCCCTCCCTGATCAGCTAATTCAGACAATAAGGTTTCCAGTATTCTTTCTTCTGAAACCTTTTTTATAACCTTTCCCTTCTTGAAAAGTATACCAAAACCCTTTCCACAGGCTATTCCTACATCTGCCTCCCTTGCCTCTCCAGGCCCATTTACCGCGCATCCCATTAAGGCAACAGTCATGGGCTTATCAATGTCTCTGAGCACCTCTTCAGCCCTTTTCGCAAGCCCCTTTATATCTACGCTGCATCTTCCACAGGTTGGACAGGATATGAGATTTATCCCCTTCTGCCTGATACCGAGAGACTTCAGTATCTCATACGCGACCCTTACCTCTTCAACCGGGTCTGTGGAAAGGGAGACCCTAATAGTATCACCTATGCCCTCCTCAAGTAAAAGCCCTATCCCTATTGAACTCTTTATTATCCCTGTAAAAAAGGTGCCAGCCTCTGATATACCCACATGAAGGGGATACCTGTGTCTTTTAGAAAAGAGTCTATAGGCCTCTACAGTGGTCATCACATTTGAGGCCTTGAGCGAAACCTTAATATCCCTGAATTTCATTTTCTCGAGTATATCAATATGTTCCTCTGCACTTTCCACAAGGGCCTCTGCCTTCGGGTGACCGTATTTTTCCAGTAATTTCCTCGATAAAGAGCCAGCATTCACACCGATCCTTATTGGTATTCCCTTATCCTTGCAGGCATTTACAACCTCTTCAACCTTCCAGGGTGCCCCTATATTGCCAGGGTTGATCCTCAATCCATCAACGCCGCCTTTAATGGACTCAAGGGCGAGTCGCCAGTCAAAGTGGATGTCTGCTATTATAGGAAGGGGTGATGATTTCCTGATCTCTCGAATAGCCTTAGCTGCATCCATATCAGGAACAGCAACCCTGACAATCTCACAGCCTGCATCTGAGAGTTGTTTGATCTGTTCTAAAGTGGATTTTACATCCCTTGTGTCTGTCTTTGTCATTGTTTGTACAACAACAGGATTACCCCCTCCAATCCTGACACTACCAATCTTAATCAGCCTTGTCTTTTTCCTTTTAATCATACCTTACCTTCCCGAAGGGCCCTCTTCCTGTCCCTGTAAACCCGAACAGCATCTTCATGCTCATGCAGGGTAACGGAAAATTTATGGGTACCGTCATTATTTGAGACAAAGTAAAAATAAGGGACATTACCTGGATAAAGTGCTGCCTTGATAGATTCGAGACCGGGCGATGCAATGGGTCCAGGGGGTAACCCCTTAATTACATAAGTGTTGTAGGGGGTTTTCCTGATAAGGTCTTTTCTTGTTATTGGTTCCCTTGAACTCTTTATACCGTAAATAGCGGTTGGATCAGCCTGCAAAGGCATCTTCTTTTTCAGCCTATTATGGTACACAGCAGAGATAAGCGGTCTTTCCTCATCAACCACTGCCTCCTTCTCGATAATTGAGGCCAGGGTAAGGACCTCTTTTTCTGTCATACCAATCTCAAAGGCCCTTGAGAGCATCTCATCATCAAACCTCTCTCTCAATCTATCTACCATAATTCCTATTATCTCTCGAGCATCGAGTCCCTTAGGGAACCTGTAGGTATCGGGGAAGAGATAACCTTCAAGGGAAGGGGCATCAATATCGAGGCTGGCAAGAAAGGCACTGTCCCTTGATAGCTCTTTAAAGACCTCTTCATCAATTATACCCAGTGAAGAGAACTTCTTGCTTATCTCGAGGAGTGAATCACCTGGCACAATGGTTATTTCGTATTCGATGATCTTTCCTTCTTTCAGTGCGTTAAGTATCTGAAGAGGTGTCATATTGCCCCAGAAAGGATAATATCCTGCCCTTATCTTCCTGTCCAGACCTGAAAGCCTGCCAATGATTATAAATATATTCCTGTCCTTTATTAATCCCCTTTCAAAAAGGGAATTAACGACCTCTCTAAACGTCTGCCCCCTTTTCACCTCGAATTCTATGGCCTTATTGCCAAAGGGCAGAGGAATAAGGAGTTCCGATACCACATAGAGGACAAAGACAAAAACAATACCTGATACAATAATGATAAGATTTTTTTTCATGACTCTTTAATAATAGGATGCCAGAATAATGGGTATGTTGTAAAGACAAAGAACGGAAGGACGCATTCAGTACGCCCTTCCGTTAAATAACCAGTTCCCAACTTGCAGGGGTTGAAGTGTCTGTCAACCTGGAATCTATATCTTAGTACATCTCTCCCATTCCACCACCTGGCATGCCAGGGACCTTTTTCTCTTCCTCTGGCAACTCAGAGACCATGACGGATGTTGTCAGCATGAGGGCTGCTACAGAGGCTGCATTCTGAAGGGCAGTCCTTGTGACCTTTGTCGGGTCTATTATACCAGCCTTCATCATATCAACATATTCCTCATTCTGTGCATCAAAGCCGAAGTTCACATCCTTTGACCCCTTCACCTTCTCAACAATGACAGAACCTTCCAGACCAGCATTTGCAACGATCTGCCTGATTGGTTCTTCCAGTGCCCTCATAACAATCTTTACACCAATGTTCTGGTCATGGTTCTCGAGCTTCAACCCTTTCAGGGCATTTATACACCTCAGGAGGGCCACTCCACCACCAGGAACGATACCTTCCTCGACAGCTGCCCTTGTCGCATGGAGTGCATCCTCAACCCTTGCCTTTTTCTCCTTTAACTCTGCCTCAGTTGCAGCACCGACATTAATCACCGCTACGCCACCGACAAGCTTTGCAAGCCTTTCCTGAAGCTTTTCACGGTCATAATCAGAGGTTGTCTCCTCTATCTGGGTCTTGATCTGCTTTACCCTTCCCTGAATCTTGGCAGGGTCACCGGCACCTTCAACAATAGTGGTATTTTCCTTGTCAATCGTTACCTTCTTTGCACGCCCGAGGTCATTGAGCTTTATATTCTCGAGCTTGATCCCGAGGTCCTCTGATATCATTGTGCCGCCCGTCAGGATGGCGATATCCTCGAGCATTGCCTTTCTCCTCTCTCCAAAGCCAGGTGCCTTAACAGCACAGACCTGAAGAGTTCCGCGCAGCTTATTCACAACGAGGGTGGCAAGTGCCTCTCCCTCCACATCCTCGGCTATGATTAAGAGGGGCTTGCCCATCTTGGCTATCTGTTCGAGGATCGGGAGGAGGTCCTTCATGCTGGAGATCTTTTTCTCATGGATAAGGATAAAGACATCCTCTAAATTACATTCCATCCTCTCCGGGTCAGTAATAAAGTAGGGTGATATATAGCCGCGGTCAAACTGCATTCCCTCAACAACATCAAGGGTGGTTGCCATGCTCTTTGCCTCTTCAACGGTAATAACACCATCCTTGCCGACCTTGTCCATTGCCTCTGCAATTAACTCACCTATTGATGGGTCATTGTTTGCAGAGATTGTACCTACCTGGGCTATCTCCTTCTTATCAGCCACAGGTTTACTCAATTTTTTCAGTTCCTCAACAACAACCTCAACGGCCTTCTCAATTCCCCTCTTGAGATCCATGGGGTTTGCCCCTGCCACAACATTCTTGATACCTTCCCTGTAAATGGCATGGGCAAGGACTGTTGCAGTAGTTGTTCCGTCACCTGCCACGTCAGAGGTCTTTGATGCAACTTCCTTAACAAGCTGTGCACCCATATTCTCCCAGGGGTCCTTGAGTTCTATCTCCTTTGCTACTGTTACACCGTCCTTTGTGATGGTAGGTGCACCAAATTTCTTATCAAGGATAGCATTTCTACCCTTTGGACCGAGTGTTGCCTTAACTGCATTAGTTAGTATCTCTACACCTCTCAGGATTGAGGCCCTTGCAGCCTCATCAAAAATCAACTGCTTTGCCATATTCTAACCTCCTTATTTCTCTAATATTCCGAGTATATCTTCTTCTCTCAGTATCAGATACTCAACATCATCAAGTGTCACCTTTGACCCTGAATATTTGTCAAAGAGGACTATATCACCAACCTTAACAGCTATCGGATGGAGTTTTCCATCGTCTGTTAACCTTCCGGGACCTACAGCAACGACCTCACCTTTTTGCGGTTTTTCCTTGGCAGTATCAGGGATAAATATCCCACCTGCAGTCTTTTCTGTTTCTTCCAGATACTTTACTAAGATCCTGTCTCTTAATGGTTTAAACTTCATAGACACCTCTCCTTTCTTGTAAGATTTATTAGCACTCATTTATTGCGAGTGCTAATATAATAGTTATAAACGGTTTTTATCAAATTTAAAAATAGGCAGAAAATTAAAAATAATTCGGAATAAATGCTAATAATTATTTTTTTCTCTTATTTATTGATGTATAATCTTTTTAGCATTGTGATATACTCATGCTATGAAATCTATAAAAGGCATAATAAAGACTTTTTTATTTCTCCCATTCTTTATGCATTTCCCGATCTTTGCCTTTGCGCAGGATTTTACAATAACGAGATTTCACAGTGATATAACGGTTCGTGAGGATTCTTCCATCATTGTAAAAGAGGAGATCAGGGTTGAGTTTCATAGACCGAGACATGGCATTTACAGGGAGATACCCTTTAAGTACATTGATGAAACTGGAAAAACCATAAGGACACCCGTTAAGGTCATTTCCGTTACCAATGATTCCGGAAATACCTGGAAATACAGGGTTTCAAAGAAGGGTAATGTAATAAACGTCAGGATAGGAAATCCTGATATTTATGTGATAGGGCAACAGGTCTATGTTATAACTTACACAGTTAAAAATGTCCTGCTCTTTTTTAATGACCATGATGAGCTTTACTGGAATGTTACAGGTGATCAATGGAGGGCCCCTATCAGGCAGGCATCGGCGATTGTGACCATTCTGTCAGAAAAGAGGAGCAAACAGTTGTGGGCTTCCTGTTATACTGGTCCTTATGGCTCGCGAGAGGCATCCTGTAGCTTTGCTGAAGAAGGTTCTACTGCTGAATTTGTGACAACAAGACCACTTCAGATTGGAGAGGGTTTTACTATAGCCTTCGGCTGGGATCGGGGGATCGTCCGTCCACCTTCATGGTTTAAGAGGTTACTATGGAAGATTGCACCGGAGGAAAACTGGGTCTTTCTAATACCACTGTTATCCCTTTCGTCCGTCTTTTACATATGGTACAAGAAAGGGAGGGACCCGATTACTAAAGGTCCGGTAGTGGTCAGGTATGAACCTCTGAGATTCAATAATAAACCTCTTTCGCCGGCTGAATTGGGTTGCCTGATTGATGAGAGGATGGACCCTCGTGACGTAACTGCTTCAATAGTAGGACTTGCTGTAAGGGGGTATATCAAGATCGAGGAAACCATAAAGGAAGGTCTTATCCTCGACAGCACCGACTATTATCTTTCAAGAAAAAAAGACATAGATGAAAATCTGGGCATATTTGAAAAGACCTTAATGGAAAAACTCTTTCCTGCCAGAAGCCCTGGTGTTCTTATATCAACATTGAAAAACAACTTTTATGTAAATATTGAAACCCTTAAAGAGGCCCTCTATGGAGAATTGATTAATAAGGGATTTTTTTCAAGAAACCCTGAAAAGGTCAGGCAGTTTTATATAATTTCAGGCATAGCAATTGTCTTTGCCCTGCACTTTTTTGTAGTATTACTCTTTCCGTCTATAGATTTCAGAGGGATAATAGCAGGTATCCTTTCAGGCTTCCCCTTTATAGCTTTCTCAAGATTTATGCCTGCAAAGACCCTTGCAGGTGCCAGGGCAAGGATAGAGATAGAAGGCTTCAGAGAGTTCTTAAACAGGGCAGAAAAGGACAGGATATTACGGATGGCTGATAAAGAGCTTTTCTCGAGATTTCTTCCCTATGCAATTGCCCTTGATGTGGTTGATAACTGGTCAGATGCCTTTGAGGGCATTTATCAGGAGCCACCTGATTGGTATATATCAAGAGGGGTAACACGGACATTTAGCCCCCAGAGATTTTCAACCTCCCTCAATTCCTTTTCGTCATCCCTCGGTACAGCCTTTTTCTCATCACCCCGTGGAAGTGGTTCACGAGGTTCCTCAGGCGGCGGATTTTCAGGAGGTGGCTTTAGTGGTGGTGGGGGTGGAAGCTGGTAAGGGTTCAGTTAGAGAGCTTGGACAGAGTCTTTTCAAGGCTTGAACTATCCTCTACATTAAGAACGGTTACATTACTGTCAATCCTTTTAATCAGCCCTGACAGGACCTTTCCAGGGCCAACCTCAACAAAGGTCTCTATACCTGAATTTATGATTGTCCTGATGGAATCTTCCCATAGTAAAGGACTCCTCAACTGTCTCACAAGAGAGGACCTAATACTATCAATGTTATTCAGGAAGATTGCATCAGCATTATTGACAATAGGGACAGAGGGCCAGTGAAATTCTATTGACTCAAGCACCTCGGCAAGCCTCTCAGAGGCCTTTGCCATTAATACACAATGAGATGGAACACTCACTGACAGTGGCACAGCCCTTTTTGCCCCTGCCTCCTTTGCAAGGCCTATTGCCTCTTCAACTGCCCTCTTCTCCCCGGCTATAACTATCTGACCGGGGCAGTTATAGTTAGCCGGGACCACATAACCTGACTTAACAGACAGGCAGATGTTATCAACATCCTTTCTTTCAAGCCCTAAGATCGCAGCCATCAATCCCTCTCCCTCAGGAACCGCCTCCTGCATGAACTTACCCCTCTTCTCAGTAAGCATGACCGCATCTTTCAGGTCAAGGACACCTGCTGCCACAAGGGCAGAATATTCACCAAGGCTATGACCTGCTGTTACACTGGGCTTCAATCCTCTGGCAGTCAATACATTAAATATGGCCATACTTACAATAAGGATACAGGGCTGGGTCCTTACGGTCCTGTTGAGCTCCTCCTCAGGGCCATTAAAGCAAAGAGATGCCACATCATAACCAAGAACATCAGAGGCACTATTAAAGACTGAACGGGCCTCATCAAACCTCTCATACATGTCCTTACCCATCCCCACATACTGAGAACCCTGTCCAGGAAAGACAAAACAGATTTCCTTCATGACTGCCCCTTCATTGCCCTGAGCTTTTTTATTAACAGTGGCAGGACCTCATAGATATCACCAACAATCCCATAATTTGCTACATTGAAGATCGGTGCCTCAGGATTTTTGTTTATGGCTATAATGATGTCAGAGGACTGCATACCAACAAGGTGCTGAACTGCCCCTGAAATCCCGCAGGCTATATAGATCTTTGGACAGACTGTCTTACCTGTCTGACCTACCTGGTGGCTGTAAGGTATCCAGCCTTCATCAACAGCAGCCCTCGATGCACCAACAGCGCCACCAAGCAACTCTGCAAGCTCTTCAAGAAGTCTAAAACCCTTTTGATCGCCAAGGCCCCTCCCTCCAGAAATAATGACATCAGCCTCCTGGAGATTTACCGATACCTCAGATGCCTCTTTCACTGAATCTATCACCCTTGTCCTGCCCTGAAGCCCCTGAGCCTCAACAGGGATTATCTCGCCCTTCCTGTCCTCCCTGTATTCACCCCTTTTCATGACCCTCGGTCTTACTGTCGCCATTTGTGGTCTTGTGTTACAGGCAATTGTTGCCATTATATTCCCTCCGAAGGCAGGTCTCACCTGCAGCAGATTTCCTGTCTCCATGTCTATCGAGAGGGATGTGCAGTCTGCTGTAAGGCCTGTCCTTAATCTTGCTGCCACACGGGGTAAGAAGGACCGTCCGATTGGCGTTGCCCCTGCAAGGACAATCTCGGGCTTATATCTTTCTATCAAGAAGGAAAGAAGTTGTGCGTAGGGCTCGTCATTAAAGGTTTCAAAGGTCCTGTCCTGACAGTGCAGGACCTTATCAGCACCCCATTTTATGAGTTCCTCTGCCTCTTTCTGGCCTGCACCAAAAAGGACAGCCGTAAGTTCAACCCCTCTCTCATCAGCAAGCCTCCTCCCTATGCCAAGGAGTTCAAAGGCAACACCTGCAACCTTTCCATGTCGTTGTTCTGCAAATACCCAGACCCCTTTAAAATCTGATGACTCTATTGGAGGCTTAAGCCCTGACTCCTCGGTTATCTCCACTATGGCTCCCTCGGGGCAGACACTAAGGCAGGCACGGCAAAGCTGACAATACTCTGTGATAAAAGCCCTGTCTTCCTTCATAACAATTGCTGTGTACGGACAGGAATCTATACAGGTTCCACAACCTGTGCATACCTCTGTCTTTACAACTATACGCATCCAAACCTCCTCAGTTCCTCTATAAGGGCATCCACCTGTTCTTCCACACTTCCCTCAAAGAACCTTCTGTCCTTTTTCATCTCAGGGGCAAAGATATTTTTAACCCACGTTGGCGAGCCTTTCAGACCGAGTCTGTCTGGGTCTGCATCAAGGTCAGCGCCTGTCCATCTCTTTATCTCTGCCTTTTTAGCAGCCATCTTGCCCTTTAGAGATGGAAGCCTTGGTTCATTCAGTTCTTTTACGACCGTAAGGAGAGCAGGAAGAGAGGATTCTACCACATCATAACCCTCTTCCATTAACCTCTGAACCCTTATATAATCAGGCCTTACCTCTTCTATCCTTTTTATATAGGATATGTGGGGGATGTTCAGGAATTCTGCCACCTCAGGACCGACCTGAGCAGTGTCTCCATCAATGGCCTGCTTTCCGCAGATTATGAGGTCTGCCCCCAATTTACTGATAGCCTTAGATAATGTATATGATGTAGCGAGCGTGTCAGAGCCTGCAAAGGCCCTGTCAGTAATAAGAATGGTCTCATCTGCCCCCATCGAGATTGCCTCTCTAAGGGCAGTCTCTGCCTGAGGAGGGCCCATTGTTATCACTGTGACCTTACCACCAATAGTCTCCTTTATCCTGAGGCCTGCTTCGAGGGCATGCATGTCATAAGGATTTATAATGCTTGGCACACCTTCCCTCATAAGGGTGTTAGTTTCAGGGTTGATTCTTACCTCTGCTGTATCAGGTACCTGCTTTATGCACACCACTATGTTCATCTTATTTTCCCCTTGCTGCCTCTTTAATAATAGCCTGACCAATCACATTCCTCTGGATCTGGTTTGTCCCCTCATATATCTGGAGTATCTTTGCATCCCTCATCATCTTTTCAACAGGATACTCCCTCATATAACCAGAACCACCCATTATCTGAACAGCATTGGTTGTTACCCTCATTGCTACATCCGTTGCAAAGACCTTTGCCATAGCTGACTCCTTGGATATGTCCTTTGCGCCGCTGTCAATGTATCTTGCAACAGAATAAACGAGAGACCTTGCTGCCTCAATCTCTGTAGCCATATCAGCAAGCATATGCTGCACTGCCTGAAAACCTATTATGGGATGGCCAAATTGAACTCTCTGTCTTGCAAATTTAACGGCCTCCTCAAAGGCACCCTGCGCAACACCAACACCCTGAGCACCAACACCTGTCCTTGAATTGTCAAGGGTCTTCATCGCCACTATAAAGCCCATTCCCTCTCTTCCAAGGATGTTTTCAGCAGGGATTCTGCAGTTGTCAAAAATCAACTCCCTTGTAACAGAGGCCCTGATGCCCATCTTCTTCTCCTTTTTACCAAAGGTAAAACCAGGTGTCCCCTTCTCCACTATAAAGGCAGAAGCACCCCTCGGTCCTTTTGACCTGTCTGTAATCGCTATTATTGTGTAAATCTCTGCCTCTCCACCATTTGTTATCCACTGCTTTGTACCGTTCAGGACATATTCATTACCTTCCTTCCGGGCCGTTGTCTGTATGCCTCCTGCATCACTACCAGCATTCGCCTCTGTCAGGCCAAAGGCTACGAGCCTCTTACCAGCAGCGATATCAGGCAAATATCTCTTTTTCTGCTCCTCCGAGCCAAAGAGCAATATTGGATATGTGCCAAGGGCATTGGCTGCGTACGATGTGGAGACACCAAGGCATGCCCTCGATAGCTCCTCCACAGCAATACAGAGTTCAAGGCAACCCTTACCAAGTCCACCATACTCCTCAGGTATAAAAAGACCAAAGAGGTCTGACTGAGCAAGGACCTTCATTATCTCCAGAGGGAATTCCTCCTTCTCATCCAGTTCTGCCCTCACGGGCACTACCTTTTCCTCGGCAATCTGCCTTGTAAGATCCCTTATCATCAGTTGTTCTTCTGTCAAAAAGTAATCCATAGGACCTCCATCCGCCTCGTTTTTGATAAAGTGGTTTCAATTTTAACAAAAAGGAAGGATTTTTTTAAAGAAAGCTCAAGGTATGGTATTTAACCCTGCCAGATAGAGGCAAATAATCGTCACGGACCTGAATGTCCGTTTTGATGGAAAATAAAGGCCTTAGTTGATATAATTGAGTTAAGGAGATGGAACTTAATTGTGGAGGTATCTGATGGTCACAGCAGCATTAGATAAGACCAAAAAGAGATGCTGCACCTGCGAAGACTATGCTAAAGAGGGTGGTAAAGAGGTCTATGTCTTTGGCCTGTATTGAGGCCCCTTGAATTCAATGAGCAATTTTGATGTATAGCAGTAAAAGGGATAAAGGAGGATAAATGGTATTCAGTGATAAGAAAACTTGAAGCCATTTTCGGGGAAATACCCTTTGATATTGTATTCCTCGAAGATGACCTGAGACCTGAGGTCAGGGAGGGGATAAAAAGAGAGGGTGTGTTGTGGAAAAGATAGAAATCAATCTTCTTAAATCAGAGATTTATGCCCAGATAAAGGAAATAGAAAAGCTCTTCATAGACATAGAAGATCGAAAAAAGGGGCAAGAAGGAGCAAGGCAAAACTTGAGAGCCTTGCTTATAAACTCCATAACCTTTACTGTGCTTTTGAAGATTTATTCACGACAGTTGCAGGGCATTTTGAAAACCAGGTGGAAGATATTGCCCGGTACCAACGGGAACTTCTTAAGAGAACGTCTATTCCAATTGATGGTGTAAGACCTGCTTTATTATCTGAAGACACATTCAAGACTCTGGACGAACTCAGGGCATTCAGACATTTCTTCAGACATGCCTATTCTTATGAATTAAGGATATGAAAAAGATAAAACCTGTGATAGAAAGCGCAGACAGGCTTAAAACCTTATATAAAGGTGATATTGAGAGATTTTTAAAAGAACTCGAGGAATAGAGATGCAAAAAACAGCCTTGCTTGGTGCTTACAGAGAGGCAATGAAAGAAAAGGCCGAAATCCTTAGAAGAGAAGTAATAAAGGAAATTCACGATGCGTTATTTCAGCTTTCCAGAAAGATTCATTTTGAAAATGCCTATATCTTTGGTTCGATTCTTACACATTACTTTTCTGATGAATCTGATATAGACATAGCCTTTGAAGGACTCAAGGATGAGGATTTTATAAAGGCAATGGCATTTCTCTCGGACTATCTTAAAAGAAATGTTGATGTAGTTCAGCTTGAGTGGCATAGATTGAGGGATAGAATAATAAAGGAAGGAATTAAATGTTAAAATGATGGCCCTGTCACCCCACCTCAAAGGTCGCTTGTTGAAAACTGCATATAAACTGCGTCCACCCCTTTATCGTATAATACTTTTGTCCTTGTCTTCATCGCTGCCTTTTTAAGGGATATGCTGTTATTAGTGGTTTGCGAACCGACTCTACAGAATTCGGGTATATTTTTCGATTTCAAACCGTTCTTCGAAAGATATATCTCTGCTTACATCGGAATTTGAGAATGTGGGAGGACACCGAGGATCCTGCAAAAAAGTTTCATTTAATGACAAAAATTGTCAACACTGCCCTCCAAAGAGCTTCCCTGTTTCATTAAAAATCATTAAAATTCAATCAGTTTTAAACATAAGCCCATTGGCATAAAACGTGCCTATTTTTAATGTCAGTGCGAGGGTCGGGTCCCGAAGCGATCCAGTTAAGGGCTGTGAGCTAATTGCTAAAAAGACAAAGGGGGTGAGACGAATTAAGCAGCAGGCAGTAAGGAGTAAGCACTAAATCCGCCATTGGCGGATAGAAAGTCGGGACTATCTCTAATTATCGATAGGGAGTTAGAATAGAGACTGTCCCCGTTTCAAAGGAGGAAAGATGTTTAAGACAATTAACAACATGAAGAAGAGGGACGAAAAAGGCTTCACCCTTGTTGAATTGCTGGTCGTTGTGGCTATCATAGGTATCCTGGCAGCCATTGCAATCCCTGCCTATTTAGGTGTTCAGCAGAGGGCAAAGGTGAAATCAATCCAGTCATCAGTAGACCAAGCAGCAAAGGATATCCGTAGCTGGATGGAAACGGTGCTAAAACAGGAATCACAAACAACAGACTTTAATGGAGACGGGGTATTGAATGATACTGATGATGATGCAAGGCCTGCTACTATAGCAGACATCCCGGCAGCCTATATAAACCTTCACAGCACAGCAGGAGGAAAAGGAACCGTTGCCAATCCAGGCTTTGATGACAAATCTCCATGGAGTGGAACTACTTTTCTATTTGATGCGGCAGCTGTTGCAGGTTCCGGCCAGATTTCGATAACAAATCCTAATGCTAATACAATACTTATACAGGGATACAGCAACAAACCAGCTGATGGTGTTATTGCAAGTAAGACAGTGAGTGTTGAATAAGTGTGAGGGGGTACTTTTAGTACCCCTTTTTAATGCACCTTTAACTGCTAACAATGAAAAACGCATCTCATAATGAAAAAGGCTTTACCCTAGTCGAGTTGCTCGTGGTCGTGGCTATCATAGGTATCCTGGCAGCCATTGCAATCCCTGCCTATTTAGGTGTTCAGCAGAGGGCAAAGGTGAAATTAATCCAGTCATCAGTAGACCAAGCAGCAAAGGATATCCGTAGCTGGATGGAAACGGTGCTAAAACAGGAATCACAAACAACAGACTTTAATGGAGACGGGGTATTGAATGATACTGATGATGATGCAAGGCCTGCTACTATAGCAGACATCCCGGCAGCCTATATAAACCTTCACAGCACAGCAGGAGGAAAAGGAACCGTTGCCAATCCAGGCTTTGATGACAAATCTCCATGGGGCGTAAATGTTCCTCTATTTAATGTAGCAGCGGCAGCAGGTTCCGGCCAGATTTCGATAACAAATCCTAATGCTAACACTATGCTTATAGTGGGATACAGCAATAGAGCAGTTGATGGTGTTATTGCAAGTAAGACAGTGAGCGCTGAATAGCTGAAATAATTATGCAAATTTCAGAATCAACAGACTCTGAAAAATATGGATTGAACACCACAAACAAAGTCTGTATATACTAAGACAGGGAGACAAAGCATGATATTGAAAATTTGTTTCAGTTCAAAGAGGGGTTTTACGCTAACAGAGCTTCTAATTGTAATAGTTATTCTCGGGATTCTTATTGGTATTGCAGTACCTACCTACCTTGGCCAACAAAAACGTGCTGCAAGGACTGAGGCTTATTCAAACCTCGAGTCCCTGAGGCTTCTTGAAGAGCAGTTCTTTGCGGAGAATGGGCAATATGCACCAACTAATTCTAATACCCTGGGGACATGCGCAAAGGATAATGATAATATTGCCACAATACAGGCAGTTTTCCCAGGATTCAAGCCCGGGAGCGGATTAAACTACAGTTACTGCATTGAACGGAATATAAACTTAAATGGAAATGCCCAGACGCCTTGCTTCAGGGCCTCTGCCTTTGGCAATACAGGGACAAGGGTTGATGGTGATGTCTTCAGAATAGATTGTAATAACAACAAAAACTTCTAAAAGATGTCCTGACCCATCTTTTAGATTCAGAGCAAGAGAAGCAGCGAATCCTTAACTTCAAGGCCGAATCTACAACCCTGCGAGTACCCTCAATTGCCCTTCGAGCGTCCCCCTCGGTATACTCCCCGGCAGGGATAAAGTCAATATCTCCATAAAAGGAGAGTCCCCTTTCTGTCCTGAGCCATTTTGATATACGACCCAACTCAGCAAGCTCTTTTCTAACCTCCTCATGAAAATTTTCTTCATGCTCAATGAGGATTATATTAGCATCACGCCATTTGGGGGCAATGCCTACCTGTCTGAGCATTGCCTTCTGAGCAAGTTCGACTATCTCTGTGCCTCCCTGATTCCATCAAAATATTTTTTTCTGAAAAAGACGCAGGCAGGTAAATTATCTATTAAGCCTTGAACGGACGACCCTGTAAACATAGGAGAGTTCTTCACTTCTGAGGATGAGTGATAAAAGGGTATATATGAGCAGACATGTTGTTATGGTTCCGGCAAGATAGATTGACTTTATACCGACCATACCGGAGAGCTTCCATATATCACTGCTTATAATAATACTGCCTGATATTGCCATTACCGTAGCAGCTATGGATGACTTAAGGAGAGACCTCGTTATGCGCCTTCCGTCAATCCTGCCGAGCCTCTTTCTCAGAACAAAGGAAAGCAATGAAAGATTGATTATAGAGGCTATTGAGTTGGCAAAGGCAAGGCCTGAATGGTTAAGAAATCTCATGAGAATGATACTGAAGATTACATTTGCTGTCATTGCAATAACGGCTATCTTTACAGGTGTCTTTGTGTCATGGAGGGAATAAAAGGATGCGGTCATTACACGAACGCCAACTATGGCCCATATGCCGATTGAATAGAATAAGAGGGCCTCGGATGTGCCCCTTGTGGCATTATAGTCAAAGATCCCTCTCTGAAAGAGGAGGTTGACTATCGGTTCCCTCAGGGCTATCAGGCCTGCCATTGACGGGACTGTTATGAAGAATAACAGTCTGAGGCTGAAGGAGATGTCATCCCTCATATTATCAAGAGCACCCTTAGCAGCATGCTCCGAAAGCATCGGCAGGACAGCCATTCCCATGGCAACGCCAAAGATACCCACAGGAAACTGAATTAATCGCATGGAATAGTAGAGATAGGTAATGCTTCCATGAGGCAGATAGGAGGCAAGAATTGTGCTGATAAATATGTTTATCTGTGCCACTGCCATGCCCATTGTTGCAGGCATTATAAGAATTGATATCTTTTTCAGTCCGGGATGGCGAAAAGAGAAATCAGGCCTGAGGTCATAACCTGACCTGAAAAAAGAAGGTAGTTGAAAGAGAAACTGCACAAGGCCTCCTAATGTAACCCCGAGGGCAACAACAACTATAGGCTCTCTAAGGTATGAGACAAAGATAACTATAACAGCGATTATGGTGATATTGAGCATTGCCGAGGCAAGGGCAGGCACAAAAAAGACCCTTTTTGTATTCAGGGCGCCCATGGTCACTGATGCAAGGCTTATGAATAACAGAAAGGGAAACATTATCCTCGTAAGTAAGACGGTCTGTTGAAACTTTGAAGGGTCTTTAAGAAAGCCCGGTGCAATGATGGCAACAATCTGAGGGGTTATGATTATACCGATAAGACATATAAAACCAACAATAAGGGTGAGAAAGGTGAAGGTAATCCTTGTGAGTTTCTTCGCCTCCTCAAACCCTTCCTTTGTGTTATATTCTGTCAGGACAGGGATAAAGGCCGAGGACATGGAACCCTCTGCAAAAAGCTCTCTCAAGAGATTAGGGATCCTGAAGGCAACAAAGAATATATCTGAAAGGCCTGTGGCGCCAAAGTATCGGGCAAGGATCATATCCTTGACATAGCCAAGGATACGACTCATGAATGTGGCAACAGACATGGCGCCTGCTGCCCTCGCTATCCTGTCCCGGTCATTCACGCAGGATAGTTTAACACAGATTTTATGTTAATATATCTGAGACCATGGCAAGGGTTATAGCCATAGATGGACCATCCGGGGCAGGTAAGAGTACGGTATCAAAACTCATTGCTGAAAGATTGGGGTTTCAATACCTTGACACAGGCGCATTATACCGTGCTACAGCCCTGTACCTCAGGAGAAAGGGTCTCAATCAAGACAGCACTGATAGTGAGATCGAAGAGGCCTTAAAAGGGTTTTATGTGACCTTTAAAAAAGGGAGGGTAATTATCAAAGACCCCTCAACTTCATCAGAGGAGGATGTATCTGATGAGATAAGGACAACCGAGGCAGGCCACTTTGCCTCTGTTTTTTCTGCAAGAAAGGCAGTGAGGGATTTCCTGCTCGCTCTTCAGAGAGACCTGGCAGGTCAGACAGATATAGTGGCAGAAGGACGGGATATGACAACAGTCGTCTTTCCCGGGGCATGGAAAAAGTTTTTTATCACAGCATCAGAGGAGGTAAGGGCAAGGAGACGCTTTAATCAACTGAGAGAAAAAGACATCGCCATAACAATGGATGAGGCCATGAAGGATGTGAGGGAAAGAGATAGAAGGGATCAGGAGAGGGATATAGCACCACTGCGGGTCTCAGAAGATGCTATTATAATAGATACAACTGATAAGGGGATTGAAGAGGTCGTCGAAGAGGTCCTCAAGTTTATAAAATAGCGCCGGATTAAGTTATGAAATTTTCGGTACAACATTGCTTTTATTTGTTTTTTAGGACCCTTTTCAAAATAATATTCAAGTTATTTTTCCATCTCAAGGTCAGGGGTATAAGGAATGTACCTGAGAAGGGGGGGGTTATTGTTGCGGCCAATCACCGCAGTTATCTTGACCCTCCTGTAATAGGTGTTGCATTAACCAGGCAGGCAACCTATATGGCAAGGGAGGGCCTTTTCAAGATTCCCCTTTTGAAGACCTTTGTGGCTGCCTTTTCATTCCCTGTCAAAAGGGGCAGACCCCGTCCCTCCACCATCAAGGAGGCGGTTCAGAGATTGAAAAGGGGAGAATTAATTGTTATGTTCCCAGAAGGTGGAAGGAGTCAGGATGGTAATTTTCTCGACCCAAAGAGAGGCATTGGTCTTATAGCTGCATTAAGCAGGGCACCTGTTGTTCCTGCCCTCATAAGGGGTACAGAAAGGGCCCTCCCAGTAGGAGGCAGATTCATCAGACCGGCAAGGATAAGTGTCACCTTTGGAAAACCCCTCACTATAGGGACTGAAGAGACTGACAGGGATTTTCAGGAAAGACTCGCACAGGATATAATGAAGGAGATAATGAGTCTTGACAGGAGATATAAGAGTGCCAGTCAGTCCGTGGATAAAGCCGCGGTTAAAGCGGTCAAAAAGGCCTGAATGAAAGAGAAATATGGAGATTATCGTAGCTAAAAGGGCAGGCTTCTGTTTTGGCGTAAAAAGGGCTGTTGATATGGCCTTTGAAAAGGCAAAGGCCAGAACAGAGGGGCTTTACAGCCTTGGTCCTATAATCCATAATCCTCAAGTCATTGAGAGGCTTACCCTGATGGGGGTCATACCTATTGAAGACATTAATAAGGAGGATATAAAGACCCTCATAATCAGGACCCATGGCATACCACTGCACCTCCTTGAAGAGGCCCTGAAAAGGGGCTATGAGATCATAGATGCAACCTGTCCATTTGTCAAAAAGGCCCAGAATTATGCTAAACTTCTTAAAGATGAAGGATACCAGGTCATTATACTGGGGGATAAAGAACATCCGGAGGTAAAGGGTCTTATGAGCTTTGCAGGAAATGACGCAATTGTTATAAATGGAAAGGACCTGTTCACAGGTGTTATCAGGGATCTGAAGAGTAAGGTTGGTGTGGTTGTGCAGACCACTCAGCCACTGGAAAGCCTTAAGCTCCTGACAGGAGTGCTCATTGAACATGTAAAGGAACTAAAGATATATAATACAATATGTAATTCAACGGCCCTGAGGTTAAAGGAGACAGAAGAACTTTCAAAAAAAGTGGATGTGATGATTGTCGTGGGCGGCAGAAATAGCGCAAATACTACCCAGCTTGCCAATCTCTGCAGGTTAATGTCCATCACGACCTATCACATAGAGATGGCAGATGAAATTAAAGAAGACTGGTTTGAAGGCGTAAATAGGGTTGGCATAACTGCCGGGGCATCTACACCGGAATGGATAATAAAAGAGGTAGAAAAAAAGATTAAAGATATAGGAGGAATAAAGGGTGATGGAGATTAAAAACAATGAAATGGAAAGGCTTTATGCAGAGACCTTTCACAAGATAGAGGAAGGGGAGATCCTGAAAGGAAAGGTAATCCATGTAAGGCATGACGGTGTTATGGTAGATATTGGATACAAATCAGAAGGGTTCATACCAGCCGAGGAATTCACGCCTATAGAACTGAGTAATATAAAGAAAGACGATACATTTGATGTATATGTCCTTGACATACAGGATTCAGAGGGCATCGTCCTCCTGTCAAAGGAAAAGGCATTAAAGATAAAGGCCTGGGAATCCCTTGAATCAGCCTTTGCGAATAGTCAACTCATTGAGGGCTATATATGTGGAAAGGCAAAGAATGGCTTTAATGTTGATATACTCGGCGTTAAGGCATTTTTACCGGCCTCACAGGTTGATAGCAAGTCACTGAAGGAAATAGACTCACTGATGGGCAAGACAATGACCTTTAAGATACTCAGGCTTGATCAAAAAAAATCATCTGTCCTTGTCTCCAGAAAGGCAGCTCTTGAAGAAGAAAGACAGGTCCAGAAAACAGAAACGCTCAGCAAATTAAAGGAAGGCGCACGGTTAAAGGGCATTGTTAAGAACATAACCGATTATGGTGTATTCATTGACCTTGGTGGCATAGACGGCCTCCTTCACATCTCTGATATATCCTGGGGCCGCTTATCACATCCTTCTGAGGCCTTTAAGATAGGAGAAAGTATTGATGTCATTGTATTAAAATTTGACCCTGAAACAGAGCGTGTAACCCTCGGATATAAACAGAAAAAACCAGACCCATGGTTGACAGTCGATGAGAGATACCCTGTGGGTTCAAGGGTAAGAGGCAAGGTCACAAGCATAACAGATTATGGTGCCTTTGTAGAACTTGAAGAAGGTATCGAGGGCCTGATCCATGTCTCCGAGATGGACTGGTTACCGAGACCAAAACATCCTTCAAAATATCTGGAAGTAGGTGAGCATATAGAGGCTCAGGTTCTGAAGGTTGATAAGGTAGAAAGGCGCATATCACTTAGCATAAAACAGTTGAAGCCGAGCCCCTGGGAGGTGGTATCTAAAAAATACAAGGTAGGTGACAGGGTAACAGGAAAGGTAAGGAGCCTTACGGAGTTCGGTGCCTTTGTAGGACTGCCAGAAGGTGTGGATGGACTCATTCACATATCCGATATGTCCTGGACAAGGCATGTTAAACACCCCTCAGAGGTCCTCAGGAGAGGACAGAAGATAGAAGCTGTCGTTTTAAATATTGAGCCAGATAAGGAAAAGATAGCCCTTGGTCTAAAACAACTGTTTCCTGACCCATGGCTTAAAGAGATACCTGAAAAATATACCCTCGGCAAAGAGGTGAGGTGCAAGGTGATTAAATCCACTGAGTTTGGCATCTTTGTTGATATTGAAGGCGAGGTTGAAGGTCTCATTTACACCTCCGAGATCATAAAGAGAGAAGAACCATACAAGGAGGGTGAAGAACTAATTGCCAGAATCATAAAGATGGAGCCAGAGGAAAGAAAGATAGGTCTTAGTATGAAGCATGTAAAGGGAGAACTGAATTGAAAAAGATATGCCTTTTCCTCACAGGCCTTCTCGTACTATTATTCTTCCTGACGATCATTATTGCGTTGCTACAAAAAAATGTACCTATCGGTGAAAAGATAGCGATTGTTCGGGTGGAGGGGCCTATTATTGATTCAAAAAATGTTGTTGACGAACTCAGGGAATATACTAAAAACTCATCTATTAAGGCCATAGTACTCAGGGTTGACAGTCCTGGTGGTGCTGTTGCACCTTCACAGGAGATATATGAAGAGGTTCGCAAGACAGCAGCAAAAAAGAAGGTCGTTGTATCAATGGGTTCGGTTGCTGCATCAGGGGGGTATTATATTTCTGCGCCTGCCACAAGAATAATCGCAAACCCTGGAACCCTCACAGGCTCAATAGGTGTTATCATGGAGATACCAAATATAGAGGGTTTAATGAACAAGGTCGGCATAAAGACCGAGGTCATTAAGAGTGGTAGACATAAAGATATTGCCTCCATATTCAGGGGAAGGTCAAAGGAAGAGAGGGACATACTTCAATCAGTACTCGACGATGTACATGAACAATTTATCACGGCTGTGGCTGAAGGAAGACAGATGATGCCCGATGATGTAAGGAAGATTGCAGATGGGAGGATATTTACAGGAAAGCAGGCCCTCAAGCTCGGGCTTGTTGATGAACTTGGCAACCTGGAGGACGCAATTAGTGCAGCTTCAAAACTTGCAGGGATTAAGGGGGAACCAGAGATAGTAACCAGAAAGGATAGATTTTCTATCATAGAATTATTGAGGGGACAATTTCCAAAGGAGGTCTCAGAGCTTTTCCCAACATTAAAGATAAAATATATCCTATCACCTTAGTGGAATTCAGGAGGCATTATGACGAGATCAGGACTCATAGATAAAGTCTCGGAGAATGTAAAGGATCTCACAAGAAAACAGACAGAGATAATCGTTGAGACCGTTTTTGAAAGTATGAAGGAGGCCCTTTCGAAGGGAGAAAAGGTTGAGATAAGAGGGTTTGGCAATTTCAGGCTCAAGAAAAGAAGACCAAGAAAGGCAAGAAATCCAAAGACAGGCAGGGGTGTAGAGGTGCCTCCGAAAAGCGTCGTATATTTCAAGGTTGGAAAAGAACTGAGAGAAGCAATAAATAAAAATTGACAAGAAAGGCTTTTTTAAAGAAGGTTGCAAAGTCATTCTTTTTACTCCTATCAACAACAATCATACCTCTGGTATCTTATCTCTATCCGGTCAGGGTAAAGGAAAAGACATTAAGGTTTTTGCCTGTTATTAAAGAAGAGGAACTTCCTGAAAAGGGGATTAAGAGGATTGATTTTTCCTATGAGAAACATGGGAGGGACATAGCCACGTATATATATCTTGTCAGGACAGGCACCTTCTTACTGGCACTTCTACCCGTATGCACTCACCTTGGATGTATAGTAAAATGGAGTGAAAGTAAAGGTGAATTTTTGTGTCCCTGCCACGGTGGAAGATACAACATAGAGGGCAAGGTCATTGGGGGACCACCTCCGGCACCACTTAACCGTCTGCCCCTTGAGATAAGAGATGGCATCGTATATGTGGGCCTGAAGGTTTAACGGATGGGAAAGATATTTGATTGGCTGGATTCACGTTTTGGTATTAAGGAGCCCCACAGGAGATTCCTGCAAAGACCTATCCCCCCTGGACTAAATTACTCCTACTGTCTGGGCGGTGCAGCCTTTACCTTGTTTCTTATCTCTGTCATTACCGGTCTTTTCCTTTCCTTTTATTATATTCCCTCTGAGACAGAGGCCTTCATGAGCATTGTAAGAATAAATGATGATGTCAGGTTTGGCAGGTTAATAAGGGGGATGCACAAGTGGTCAGCAAATCTCCTCATAGTCTTCATAATACTTCATACCCTGCGAGTCTTCATATCAAGGGCGTACAGACCACCACGGGAATTAAACTGGATAGCAGGCAGTCTGACCTTTGTTAGTAGCCTTGCTTCGGGTTTTACAGGCTATCTGCTACCATGGGACCAGAAGGCATACTGGGCTACTGTAGTGGGAACCTCAATGGCAGGTACAGTTCCGGTTATCGGGAAGTTTCTTCTTTATCTTGTAAGGGGTGGACCTGATGTTGACGGCACAACACTCATAAGGTTTTATAGCCTCCATATCCTTTTTCTACCTGTAATAATGTCTTTCTTGCTCTGGGCACACCTTCACATGGTCAAGAAGCAGGGTATTTCAGGAGGACTTTAGATGCCAGAAAAGAGAGAAAAGGATTTTTATCCTGACTATCTTGTAGAGATTATCTTTGTGGTTTTTATCCTGATAGAAACAGTATTTGCCCTTGCCTTAATTTTTCCCCCGGCAACGGGCAGGCAGATAGATTTCACAGCAGGCTTTCAACCAAAACCTGAATGGTATTTCCTCTGGCTTTATCAGCTCGTCAGGTATTTTCCTGGTAAAACTGCCTTCATCGGAACAATCCTTATCCCCTTAATCTTCGTGGCACTCTTTATCTTAATTCCTTTTATTGATAAGGGGAAAAGAGGCCCTGCACTCGCGAGTTTAACAGGCCTGACCCTCCTGCTTTTATTCCTTATATTAACACTTATCCCTGCATTATCTTTCTGATGAGGCCTGGGGTGAGGTCTTCATTCTTCACATAAGAACATCAACATCCTTCATCTTTTTGTATATCTTTGGTAAAAGTTAGTAAGTTATGTCAAAATTGAAGACCTGCCCCTCAATCACACTTGACTTCTGACTCATAGGGACACGTTTAACGGATACGAGAAAAACACTCTCTACTTTGACTTTTTCTTTAATTTTTGATAAAAGACCAAACTATATAAATTTTTAAATAAAGGAGATAAACGGTGTGGAACTGTAAGTAAAGATTCATCTGGCAGAATAACGTAGCCTTCCAGTATGATTCTGAGGTTAATAGAAAATGTCACGAACAATTGAAGGTCACACATGGCATAAAGAAAAGAAATACCGGGGTCTCTACGGGGTCTTCTTGATACAGAGGGGACCTTTAAAAAGATTTTAGAGGTTTTTAAAGGCGAAAAAAACCAGATTGGCCCTGCGTTAAAATTACAACTCCACAGGTCTGTTACCGTGAGGGACGAAGTCCCGGGGCAATCTTTGGTTGTGAGAAGCGAAGCCAAGAAACAATTCCAGTTTGGAGACCTGAAAAAGGAACTCCTGGCAGTAAAATACAGCCATAAGACCATCGAAGGCTATCTTTTGCTTGAGGATAGCATAGACTTACTCTACATCCAGAAGATTTCATACCATGCTCACAGCAAGACAACGGAAATATATACTCATGTATGCGCTAAAAGCACAGGCAAAATAAAAAGCCAATTAAAACGCACTGAGCCTATGGAACGAGAGTAGAAGTGATAAAAAATCGTCAGTAGAGGTTCTGACAATTCAGCCAGAGTTGGTATAAACAAAACAGGTTTGCCTATACCCAAAAATCAGGGAGATAAAAGAACCGTTTGTCTATATCGGAAGTAATGTTAAATTTACATTAAAAACGGGAGAGATAGTTTCCGGGCTTCTTGTAGAGATAGGTCTTAATTATGTTTCATTGAAGAATGAAGGTGGTAAAGCAACAATTCTTATTGAAATGATTGGGGCCTTGGAGATTTTCGAAAAGGAGATTGTAGAGCCATCAGAAACTACTGATAATGTAGAAGTAATTAAAAAAAATCATTGAGATTGAAACACGATTTCATACAAAAATCCAAGGTGCAAAAATTGAATTGAAAGTTCCAGATTTTTCTATAGACTCTGAGGATATAACATACTCAAATGAGATCAAACCTGTATGGAATCGGATTAAAAATAAGTATGAATATGCAAAAAAGATTAATGAGTTAAGTCCTGTTTATGGCAGAATCCAACCAATTGTGAATGAGCTATCTTCATTGGTCAACCGGTTTCCTACTTTTTTTGAGCCTTAAGAGGCATCTTGCTTACTTCTACTTTTTACTTGGAAAGATGCGAGAAGCTATTGAACTTTATGAAGAACTTGCTGTTCACTCTCAGGATTCGCAAGATTGGTTTAATTTGGGAGTCTTAGCACTAAAAATGGGAAGAGAAGACATAGCTTGGATATTGTCAAGTCTTTTCTGTAAATTCTCTCAAGGGCATAATTGTCAATGGTTTTCATGGCTTTTGATTAAGCTGCAATCCTCTCAAGTTTTGATACCTTTATACCTGCAAGGATCGCCCTTGCCTCCTTTGTCATATCCACTCCATACCATCTGAGTTCTTTCATCTGCCACCATACCATCATTAACGCCCTCTCCTCATCCTTAAACCTTCCAATTCCCCTTATCCTTTGCCTCACCTCCCTGAAACTCCTCTCTACTGCATTGGTCGTCCTTATCCTCTTCCTATGCCGATAAGGATATTTGTAATATGTCAGACATAACTCTATGTCTTCTGTCAGACACTCTACAGCAGAGGGATACTTCTTTCCCCAGTTGCTCTTAAACATCTCTATCGCCTCTAAGGCATGCTCATATGTCGGTGCATAGAATATCTTCCTCAGAGAATCCTTTACCTTATCCCTATTTTCCTTGAGAACCTTATTCAAAACATTCTCTGTCCTGTGCTTTGTGCATCTAAAAACCCCTTCCATGCACTGTAAGATTCTTGATTTCCAAGTGATACACCTATGAGTTCACGGCTGCCATCCTCTAAGAATGCCCGTGCTACCAATACTGCCTCTTTGTCTTGTGTACCCGCCCTTACTCCAAGCCTAATACCATCAAGAATTAAATAAACAATCCCGAGATCTGATAAATCACGCTTCTTCCACATGTTGAATTCCTCTACTATCCTTCCTGTTATTCTTATTACATTCTGATGGCTCAGTCCCCTCTTACCTAAAAGTTTTGCTACTGACTTCTTTACCTTCCTCGTTGATATACCATGCATGTATAACAAGGGAATAATATGTGTTATCTCATCCATCCGGGTTAGGCGAGGAGGCAGTATCTGTGAGTGAAAGGGGCTTCCTGTATCCCTCACTTGTGGCATCTCTATCTTAACATCACCACAACCAATCTTTATCGTCCTTGGCTTTGAACCGTTCCTCCTGCCTCC
>FWWM01001104.1_pt1 | contig 84502 bp, 90 predicted proteins | sample 2228351 | NCBI WGS metagenome assembly FWWM01 (sample SAMEA103939774, study PRJEB20133) | metagenome | reverse complement strand
AAGAGTACGCCTCGCCTCTTCGCTCGCTGCGGCCGCGCTGGACGGCCTTTTTGAACATCCTGCGGGCTATTCCAATTGCATCTGCGATCTTGTGCGGTCCTGTGTTTGGGGGAGTCCAAAATAGTTTTTCAACAGCCTGCTAGGCGAGAGGCACGGGGCGAGGGGCAACTCAGCACTCATCACTCAGCACTCATCAACTCTCGGGCCTCCGCACCCGAGTCAATAGCCCATGGCAGCATTCAGTTTGGCGAAGATCGCCGGCGACAGCGTGAACTCCGCCTCCGTTTCGATACGGGACGGAACCAAGATCGTGGTGTGAAAGACGATGTCCCGAACGGCGAGCTTGAAGTCGGGCTCCTGCGGCGTGCTCAGCTCGACCGCCTCGACCGACTTCGTAATCGTGCTGCTGTCTTGCGGACCATAGGTCGCAACGACGGCCTGAAGAATCTCGACGATCCTCTCGTTGGCCTCCACCCCCTCCACGCCCTTGAGCAGCAGCGGGATCACTTCCTCCCTGACCCGGTCGGCGACCGTGAAGTTTTCGATCCGCTCCTTGCGCCGCAGCGACATAAGATCGTTGTCCAAATCTTTGCTGAAGACGCCGTAGGCGTAGCGGAAAAATTCAAAGTGGAAGCCCTTCAGATTCTTGCCGAACATCTGGAGCTCGCACAAGAAGCAGAGGGATTGCAATTTCACGTCGTTCAGCAGGCCGAACGGCTCCGCAAGATGCAGCACGTAAAGCAGAAGCGCCCGGTCGATCGTCATCTGATGAGGCTTGCGCATCGCCCCCTACCCGCACACCATGTCCGTCGAAAATTTCGGCACTATAATCTCGGGTCGAGCCGCCAGTCAACGTACAGGGCCGGCGATCGGAGACCCGTGTCGCGCCCCGGAAGAAGGGCCCGGCTGCCACTTGACCCCGATTTTCATTTCGTCTTAAATGACTATTCCCAAGAACAATCTCAGTCCGGCTCATGATGGCGTCGCATAGAAATACGCAGAAGACCATGAAAGAAATGCAGGTGCTCAAGGAGCACCTGGCCAAACACCAACTCAAGCTGACTCGGCAGCGGGAGCTGATTCTCAGCGTGTTCCTCAAAAAGGAGCACATCACCGCCGAGGAGATGTACCATCTGCTGGCGAAGAAAGACCCCCACCTCGGCCTCGCGACCATCTATCGGACCCTCAATCTCTTTTGCGATGCCGGCCTGGCGCAGGCCCGTCACTTCGGGTCGCAGACGCAGTACGACAACGTCTCACACAAGGGGCACCACGACCACCTGATCTGCACGGGCTGCGGGAAGATCGTGGAGTTTGAGAACTGCGAAATCGAACGCCTGCAGGAAGAAGTGGCCACCAAGAACGGCTTCGTCATTCAGACCCACAAGCTCGAACTCTATGGCCTCTGTTCGAGCTGCCGCCATTGACCCACCTAATTGCCGGTATCGTTCGGGATACGAATCAATTTCATTCACCGGGAGCGCGTTTCGACATGAAAATGCACGAAGGAGTTCGTCGGCCTGATCGCCGCGAGGTCCGGCCTGAGACCCTCTTTCCTTACAGAGGCATGTGGCCGATTCTGATCCTGGCATGCCTGGTTTCGATCGCCGGCCAGGCGCCGCCTTCTCCCGCCACGGATCGGCTGGTCGTCTACTCCGGGCGGGCCGAGCGCCTGATCAAGCCGGTTCTCGATGCCTTTCAAGCCAAGACCGGCATCCAGGTGGATCTGCTGTCGTCCGGCACGACCGAATTGGTCAACCGTCTGCAAGTGGAAGGCGAACGGACCCCAGCGGACGTGTTGATCACCAACGACGCCGGTAGCCTGGAACGGGCGCGGGAACTGGGGGCGTTGCGGCCTCTCTCCATGCCGGAGATCGAGCGGGCGATCCCGTCGCAGTTCAGAGCGCCGGACAACAGTTGGGTGGGATTGTCGGGACGCTTCTGGATCGTGGTCTATAACACGACGCGCATAAAACCCGGAGACATCACCTCCATCCTGGATCTCGCCGCCCCTCGCTGGAAGGAGAAGATCGCGATTCCGAATTCGGGCAGCGAATACCTGCAGGCCGGCGTGTCGGTCATCAAGGCGACCTACGGGGATGAAAAGACCAAGCGGTTCCTCCAAGGGCTGAAGGCCAACGCCGGCACCCAGGTATACCAAAAGAGTTCGCAGATCGTGGAGGCCGTCGCGAAGGGGCAAGTGGACGTCGGACTGGTGAACCACTACTACGTCTATCGACACCTCGCGACCCAGCCCGGAGCCCCTATCGCCGCGCTCATGCCGGACCAGTACGAAGGGGGGATGGGCGCCATCATGAACGTCGCGGGCGTCGGGGTCGTAAGGCACACCCGCCATCTCGACGGCGCGAAACGACTGGTCGAGTTCCTCGTCTCCCAAGCCGGTCAGAAAATGTTCGCCGATCTCAACAAGGAATACCCGCTGCATCCCGAGGTCAAAGCGGACCCCGCTTTGCTCGAACGCAACACCTTCCGCGCCGCGACGGTGCCGTTGGCCAGGTTGGCCGAACTGCGGGAGCCGACCATGACCCTCATCGAGCAGGTGGGGCTCCGCTGACGGGCCGGCACCGCATGACCACGGCCTTCCGACATATCCCCTTCCCGCCGCTTCAGGTGTTTGCCGCTGCCACGGCCGGCCTCCTTACGCTGCCTCTGCTGTACGTCGGATTTCTGGCCTTGTCGGCCGATCCGGTCGTCTGGGTCCGGTTGTGGGCCACGCGCATTCCCGAGTTGCTGATCAACACCGTGTCGCTGGCCGCCGGAGTTTCGCTGGCCACGTGTATGCTCGGCGTCTCCTCCGCCTGGCTCATCGTCCGATTCGACTTTCCTGGGCGCCGGATCTGGGAATGGGCCCTGGTGCTGCCCTTGGCCATGCCGACTTACGTGCTCGCGTACGTGTACACCTTCATCCTCGGGACGGGAGGTCTCTTCCCCCTCTTTCCGCCGCACAGCTTTGCCGGTGCGACGCTGGTCATGACCCTCGACACCTTTCCCTTCGTGTACCTCTTGAGCCGGGCGGCGTGGCTCAATCTGAACGTCTCGTTCGAAGAGGTCGCCCGGGCCTGCGGCGCCTCGCGCTTCCAGATTTTGTGGCGGGTCACGTTGCCGCTTCTGCGGCCGGCGATCGTCGCGGGCCTTGCGCTGGTGATCCTGTACGTCGTATCGGACTTCGGCGCCGTATCGCTGCTGCGCTATCAGACGCTCACCTACGCGGTCTATCAGCAGATGACCGGCCGCTACGACCACACGGCCGCCGGCATCCTCAGCCTGCTCCTGATCGTCATCGCGTTGATGTTCTTGGTCACGGAACGCTGGTTTCGCCGGAAAAGCCGGTTCTACCAGACGATGGGCCGCTACCGGGCTCCTGAGCGAAAGCGCTGCGGGCCGCTGGGCACGCTGTTGGCCACCGGCTATCTCGCGATCGTACTGGGCGCGGCCTTCTTCGTTCCGGCGTCGCTGCTCATCCGGTGGAGCCTCTCCGCAATCGCGCAGGGCGCGGTGGACGGTCGTTTCGTCGGGTTCATCTGGAACAGCATGGCCCTCTCCGGAGCGGCCGCGACCTGCGCCGTTGTGATCGGCATTCCCTTGGCCTACCTGGCCGCCCGTCGTCCTTCGCGCTTCAACCTGGCCTGCCTGCAAGCCGCCTACGCCGGCTACGTGCTGCCGGGGCCGGTCGCCGCCTTGGCGCTGTTGGTGCTGTTCTCCCAGATCGCGCCGTTCTGGTACGGCTCCGTCATCATCCTGGTCATGGCGTACGTCATTCACTTCCTGCCGGCCGGCCTGCAATCGCTGGAGCCGGCCCTGCAGCAGGTGACGCCCAATTTGGAAGAAGCGGCCCGGAGCCTGGGCCTGGGCACGCGCGAGACGCTGCAACGGGTGACGCTGCCCTTGGTGCGGAACGGATTCATCGCGGCCTGGGTCTTGATGTTTCTGCAGTGCATGAAGGAACTGCCGGCCACATTGCTGCTCCGGCCCGTCGGGTTTGATACGCTGGCGATCCGGGTGTGGCTGGAAGCCAGCGAGGAGTATTATCAACTGGCCGCCCCATCGGCTCTCTTGATCGTGATGTTGACGCTGCCGGCGCTCATGTTGCTCGCCTCCAAGGATTGGCGGGCGACAAGAACACGGTGATGCGTGACACGTGAAGCGCGACGCGGCGAACACACAGTCCTCAACCGCGATGACGGGTTCTCAACGGCAGAGCCGACACTTGAACGAGGCGCCAGGAGAACGGCCGAGCGGGTCGGCGGCGCATGAAAACATCCTCGAACTGCGCAAGGTGTCATGCGCCTACCAGGCCGGGCGCCCGGCGATCTCGGAGATTTCGTTTTCGGCGTGCGAGGGCGAGATTGTCTGCCTGTTGGGGCCGTCCGGGTGCGGCAAGACAACGATTCTCCGCGTCATCGCCGGATTCGAACCGGTCTCCGCGGGCGAAGTCTGGCTCTCGGGGCGGCTCGTCTCGGCGGTCGGGTTGACCGTTCCCGCGGAGCAACGGCACGTCGGTATGGTCTTTCAGGAATATGCGCTCTTTCCGCACCTACGCGTAGCCGACAACATCGCGTTCGGCCTCCGGCGCTTGCCATGCGATCAACGAAAGGCCCGGGTGCAAGCCATGCTGGAGATGACCGGACTCACCGGCCTGGAGAAACGGTTCCCTCACGAACTATCCGGCGGCCAACAGCAGCGGGTGGCGCTGGCCCGCGCCCTGGCGCAGAGGCCGGTGATCCTCCTGCTCGACGAGCCGTTCAGCAACCTTGACCCCGACATGACCGGCAAGATGCGGCAGGATCTCCATGACCTCCTGAGACGGACCAGGACGACGACGATCCTGGTCACACACGATCATGACGAAGCCTTCGCGATGGCGGATCGGATCGCCGTGCTGAACCAGGGCCGGCTGGAGCAAGTGGACACGCCGGAAGCGATCTACCACATGCCTGCGACGCCGTTCGTGGCGGACTTCGTGGGCCAGGCGGATTTCATTCCCGGCATCGTGCAGGACCGCATCGTGCAGACCGAAATCGGCGAATTCCCGAACCAGGTCGGCTACGAAAGCGGAGTCAAGGTCGTGGTGATGATCCGTCCGGACGACGTGCGTATCGTGCCCGCCAAGGATGCGACCGCCCGCATCCGGTCACGACAGTTCCGCGGATCGGAAAATCTCTACGCGATCGGCCTGCCGTCCGGCCAAATCATTCATAGCAGCGAAGGTTCGACACATGTCTATCCCGTCGGCACACCCGTTGAACTCCAGGTGGCGGCAACACACATCGTCTTGTTTCCGGCACGCTGAACCAAAGACATGGAAACCGAAACAGCCTCTAAAACCCTCTGAAGAAATGCCAGAATTTTCCATTGACAGATTTTCTTCCGACGTGATATTGATAACGCCTCTCAAATTCATCCATTAGACTTTTCGTCAGGCGCAAGGCCGGAGGAAGGGCGGGGGTCATCAAGGTATGGAAGTCTTGAAAGAAACGGTCGACTACGGGGTGATCGGGCTTCTGTTGGTTCTCAGCGTCTGGTGCGTCGCCGTCGCTGTCGAGCGATGGCTGTTTTATCGCCGGGTGGACGTCTCGCAATTCCCGAATCGCCAGGTGTTTGAAATCGCGCTGACCAAACGGCTGGTCATCATCGGCACGGTCGCCGCCAACGCGCCGTATATCGGGCTGCTGGGCACCGTGCTGGGCATCATGCTGACGTTTTATACGATGGGCACCTCCGGCACCATGGCCGTGAACACCATCATGATCGGCCTCAGCCTGGCGCTGAAGGCCACGGCGGTCGGCTTGCTCGTCGCCATTCCCTGTGTCGTGATGAACAACGTGCTGCGGCGCCGCGTCACCGAACTGCTCACGCTCCACAAGGTGCAACATGGATCGTGAGATGGATCAAATCAACGTCATCCCGTTGGTGGACGTGATGCTGGTCCTGCTCGTCATCGTCCTGACCACGGCGACGTTCATCACGACCGGGCAGATCCCCGTCGATTTGGCCAAAGCCAAGGAAGCGGGCGACCGCAGGGATGTCCCGTTGGTGATCACCCTGACGGCGGAAGGCAAGCTCTACCTGAACGACCGCCCCGTGCCCGAGGATGGATTGAGGATCGTTTTGACTCCCCATCCCAGGGAATCCCTGGTCGTCGTCCGAGCCGATCGCGTGACGATGCTGGAACGATTCGTTCAGGTGGTGGACGAAGTACGCGGGCTTGGATTCCAGCAAGTGAGTCTGGAGGTCGTCAGGTCGTGACCATGCCGGCTGCCGGATCGAATCGCGGTCTCAATTACCGGGTCCAGGGCTGGGCGGTGTCGGCCGCCGCCCATGCACTGGCGGTGGGAGCGGCCTTTGCGCTGACGTCCAACTTGCACCTCCCTCCGCAACCCGAACCGTTCAAGTGGGAAGTGTCGTTGGTGCAGCCTCCCGCGCCCCAGGTCCCCGAGCCGCCGCAGCCAGACCCGACCCCGCCGAAGCCGAAACGAACGGAGCGGCCGGTGGTCGAGTCAAAACCGGTGGTCCAAACAGTCCAAACCGTGACGCACGTCGTCCGGCAGGAGATCCGCGAAGTCACGCCCCAGGTCCGAACCGCCGTCCGGCCGGTGCAACAGGTCGTCACCCGCGCGATGGAGTCCGTCAACCGGACGGCGGAGACCCAGGTAGCGGCCGTTCAGACCGTCGTCGCGACCGAAGCGCGGCAGGTCGTCACGGAGCCGGCTGCAGTGGTGCAGGAGGAGGCTCCGGTGGTTCGGGAGGAAGTCGCGGCGACCGTTCAGCCTGTCGTGCAGGAGGCACCTTCCCCCGTCGTGGCTGCAACTCCGGCTCCCGTGTCGCGTCAGGCCATCGAACGTGACCCGGTTGCGGCGATCCAGAGGGCAGCGGTTTCGGAAAAACCGGTCGAGCCGATCCAGGCTAGCGCGATCGAAAGTGCGTCTGTCCCCGTCCAGACCGCCGCGATTCAGGAACGCCGGATCGTGAGCGAGCCCGTTCCTGCAACGACGGCGGCGGCAGCACCGATCCAACAGGCCTCGATCCGCGAATTGCCGGTGCAACCGTTGCCGGCCACCAAAGCGGACTATAGCTGGCTGGCGGAGGCGTTGTGGAACCGTGTCGAACAACTCAAACGCTACCCCCATCTCGCCAGAATGAACCGGTGGGAAGGGATGGTGGTGTTGCAGGCCGTCATTCGGCACGATGGACAGCTCGTCGATCTGAAGGTGGCGGAAAGCTCCGGCCATGCGGTGCTCGATCAGGACGCCATGGAGGTCATGAGAAAGGCCTGCCCGCTCCATCTGAAACACCCCCTGGGCAAGCCGCAGGTCGTGGTACAAGTGCCAATCAGCTATAAGCTGCAATAGACTTTTCCCTTTTCCCTCTCCCCTCAGTGGGAGAGAGTGAGGGGGCTCGGCGTACTAAGGAGAAGGCTGACGGCTGACCGCAAACAGCTTTTTTGAGATCGTCAGAGGAGAATGAACATGAAACAGCAAGATTGTGATTATCGATTCTTCCTGGCCGTAGGACTTTTGACAGCGATGATGTGGTTTTGTGGAGCGCCGGCTTGGGCTCAGGCCCAGGGTAAGGCGGAGAAAAGCTTCTCGGCGGTCGTCACCGATACCCAAGGGGTGGAATCGGAGGTCAAGAACATCATTTTCTACTGGGAAGAGAAGGTGAGTGAAACGGCCTTTGTCCCGCACGAGCTTCGAGAGGTTCCCGTCAAGAAAGGGACGGCCACCATCAAGGTCAAATTCGAATCGATCAAGCAGATCGATGTCAAACCCTCTCCGGACGGCGGGCCCCCGAGCGTCTCCATCAGCCTGACGAACGGCAAGACCGGAGAATTCGCCCTGGCCATGAACGGCAGCTTCAAGGGCTCGTCCGATTTCGGCGACGTGGAGTTTCCGGCCAACGGCTTGAAGAAGATCGTGTTCAAATGACACCAAGTCCAAGCGCCAGCCTTCAGCGTTCGCTTTCGCATCCGGCCGACGACATATCCGGTCGCAGTCCCCGTCCGTTTGTAACGTAACCCTAATAACCCTATAACCCAGGAGGAGGTCTTGACATGGGTGGGCAATTGAGAGAGTTGATATTGAGAATAAGAACTAAAAACAAAATCGCTCCATCGCGCTACGCTTGCCTCATCGCGGGGGCGTTGTTACTCCTGCCGCTTGGCGCGCCGACAAGCGCTGAGGAACTTTCAGGCCAGACCGCTCGTTCTCCGGAGGCAACCGGGCAAGGTCCGGAAGCGCCGGCGGCCGAACAGAAGCCGCTACGAATCCCCCTCACCGAGGTGATCGGGACCGCCCCAGAGGCGCTGGAACACATTCCCGGCTCAGGCCGTGTGGTGACACAGGAAAGCCTGTGGAAGAACCATCGCCTCACGATCAATGAAGCATTGCGCGAAGTTCCCGGCGTCAACGTGCGCGATGAGGAAGGGCTGGGCATCAGACCCAACATCGGGGTCCGGGGTCTCGACCCCACCCGAAGCCGAAAAATCCATATCATGGAAGACGGCGTCCCGATCATGCTGATGCCCTACGGCGACCCGTCAGCCTATTACTTCCCGCCGGTGTTTCGCTTCGACCGGATCGAGGTTCTCAAAGGCAGCGGGCAACTGCTTTTCGGTCCGCAGAACATCGGCGGCGTGATGAACCTGATCACCCGTATGCCGCCGTTGACTCCGACCGGCAACTTTGAGTTCCGTGGCGGCAATCTGAACTACTTCAACACCCATTTCGATTATGGAGGAACCTGGGGCAAGAGCGGCTACCTGGTGGACTACACCCATTATCAGAGCGATACGCCTCGCTTCACCAACATTCGGGCTAAGATCGATGACTTCACCTTCAAAACCGTTCAAGAACTCACGGCTCGCACCACCATTTTGGCGAAGTTCAATTACTACCGCGAAGATTCCGGCATCGGTTATCAGGGGTTGACCGAAGCCGACTGGGGCGCGCGCGGCGATGATCGGCAGACTCCATTCACCCACGACAACTTCGATTTCCGCCGCGTGGGCGTGCACGTCGCGGTCCAGCACATGTTCAATGCGGATCTCAGCTTCACGACCAATTTCTTCGGCCATTACATCGCACGAGACTGGTCGCGCCAGAATCAATTGGCTCTCTTGGCCAATGGCACCCAAACCTCTCTAACCGGTAACAACCTGCCGGCTAACACTCTTACTGTTGTACCGGATCCACAGCGTCGCTTCACCAACGAACGGGAGTATTGGGTGTACGGCGTGGAGCCTCGCTTCCACCTGACCCATCGCCTTCTGGGGATCAAGAGTGAAGCCGATTTCGGTGCCAGATTCATGCACGAGCAGTCCGATCGCAAGCAGTTCCTGAATCAGATCACAGGAATCGGAGGCTCATCCACCTGCTTGGCAAGTCCGGCAGCCGCAACGTGCTTAGGCGAAAACAATATTCGGAAAACCGACGCGTATGCGCTGTTTTTCCAGAACCGGTTTTTCGTCACCGATCAGATCACTGTGACGCCGGGCTTCCGCGTCGAACATGTGAACTATGAACAGTTCAACAAACTGCCCACGACCGGCGAAACATTCGGCAAGACTGCCATCACTGAAGTCCTGCCGGGGATCGGCGCGACCTATTCGCCGATCAAGAATTACACCTTCTTTGCCGGCTTCCACCGCGGGTTCGCGCCGCCGCAGGTCTCAGATGCGATCACGGGGACCGGCGCGGTGGTCGATCTGGACGCCGAGTTGAGCTGGAACTATGAACTGGGCATGCGAAGCACCCCGGTCCAGTGGCTCGGGTATGAACTGACCTTCTTCCAGATGGACTTCCAGAACCAGATCGTGTCGCAATCCGTCGCGGGAGGAGTCGGCGCGACCTTGACCAATGCCGGACGGACCCGCCATCGCGGCATCGAATTCGCCGTGAAGACCGATCTGCTCGATGCGGTGACCGGACAGAACAGGAACGAAGACATTATCTTCGATCTGAACTACACCTGGGTCGCCGATGCGGAGTTCAGAGGAACGCGGAATAGCTCCATCACCGGCGCTGCCCTTCTCCCCGGCGAGGCTGCCGTGTTCAACGTAAGCGGAAACCGTCTCCCCTATGCCCCCAAGCACATGCTGACGGCCGGACTGGGCTACATCAATCGCCAGATCGGGTTCGACGGTCGAGTGGAAACCCAGTGCATCAGCGACATGTTCGGAGACGACCGGAACACGCACGTCGCGACGCCGAACGGCCTGCGCGGCATCGTTCGCGGCTGGTGCGTGTTGAACGCGGCGGCCAACCAGTATGTGAAGCCGATCAACACCACGTTCTTCGTCACCGGGAAAAACCTGCTGGATCACCTGTACATGGTGGATCGGACCCGCGGCATCTATCCGGGCCTGCCGTTGATGGTCCAGGCCGGCGCCCGATGGACGTTCTGATCCTCACCCTCCCCTCCCCCGCCTTGCGGTGGAAGGAAAGGGAGGGGGTTGTGGAACATGGGACCTGTCACGAAGCGCGGAAGGATGAACGTGGCGGACCACGGCCAGGTCCGTTGCCTGTGCGGCCAGCTTCTGGCCAGATGGGTTCCCGACGGCATCCAGGTGAAGTGCAAACGATGCCGGAGGATCGTGACGATTCCGTTCGCTGAGGTCGAGGGGGCACCGGCATCCTGCGGCGCCCCGCTCAAGACAGTCCCGACATGAACATAGTTGCACGGGCCTTCGGCTCACCCCGCAGCATGCAAATCCCCCCTCCCCGAGCCCCTCCCCCTCGAAGGGGGAGGGAAAAGGTGGGGGTGAAGCTGACTGCTGACGGCGATGCTCTACACGGCCCACGCATTATGATCAGAGTGTAGCATCAGGCCAGAGGACCTGCGAGTCCTGAGCCCAAGGCGATCTTCTTTTCGCCTCATCCTTCACATGGGAGAGGCGACGGGAGGGTCGTCTTGGGCTCTTCTATTTTTCGCCTGTGTGGGAGGGAGCCAACGCCATGAACAGCACCGGGCCTGCTCTGCAATGCCGTCATCCCGATCTCGCCGCCGTCGTGGATGAGCTTCACGCGCTTGATCATGTGCGGCTGCCGGCTCGATCCTTGTCGGACGTTCGCGCCGTTCAGATACGGCGTGTCGTCCGACGAATCGAGAGCCTCTTGCCGCATCACGGAGGCCACGGCGAGCGGACCGCCGGCTATGCCTTCGCGCTTGGACAGGCGCTCGATCTCCCCCATGACGCATTACGTGATCTCCATTTCGCCGCCCTGCTCCACGACATCGGCCTGCTGACGGTTCCCGCCGATATTCTGTCGAAAGGCGGCCCGCTCACCGGCGATGAGTACGCGGCGGTGCAGAGCCATCCGCGCGCCGCCGCCGAGTTGCTGGAGCCGATCCGGTTCCTGCGGCAAGCCGCGATCCTGATCGCGCACCATCACGAACGCTGGGATGGGTTCGGCTATCCCTACGGCCTGCGAGGCCAGTTCATTCCGCTCGGCTCCCGCATCCTGGCGGTCGCGGACACGTTCGACGCCCTGGCCACCCGTAGGCTGGCGGCCGCCGAGGTGTTCGATCACGAAACTGCATTGGCGCAATTACAAGCCATGGCCGGCTCGCAACTTGATCCTGATCTTGTCGCGACCTTCGTCCGGCTGGCGCCGGCACTGAGGCCTGACAGCTCTCCCGGGTGGGGTTGTGCCCCCCACCCATTCGGGCGGGGCGCCTCTGTTCCTCCTGGGCCCCCCGCCCGCCCCTTTTCTGGAAAGGCCGCACGGCCCGCCGGCGAACCCTCGAGAGCGGACAGACCGGCGCGTTTAGCGACGACCATGAATGAGAGCCCGCCGAGGCTATGAACCACCGTCCACGGAGGGATCCTATGCGACGCTCCGATGCGACAGGACAGTCTGCATGTGACCCGGCCTGCAGAACGAACACTCGCGCCCCCCTGATCTCATCTCGACTCGGCGATGCTTCGCTCTCGATCCACAAACATCCCCCGGCATTGGAGGCGTCTCCGGACGTCGCGCAGCGCGTGCAGGAGTTCATCAGGAACAACCTGCACGAGGGGCTCACCCTCAAAGACCTGGCGCGGTTTCTGGGCTACTCGGACAAGTACTGTTCCGATCTCTTCAAGGCCCTCATCGGCATTCCCTTCTCCCACTATCGGAAGCGTCTTCGACTCGAGCGGGCCGTCGGCCTGCTCGCGGAGTCGAATGCGACGCTGTCCTGCATCGCCGAAGCCCTCGGCTTCAGCGATCAGTTCGCCTTCAGTCATTTCTTCAAAAACGCCGTCGGCTGTTCCCCTCAACGGTTCAGATCGCAATGCCCCTCACGCCGGCTTCGCCCGACTCCTCCGCGCGCCGCATGGTCCAGCCGCCGCTCCAAACCGCATATCAGGCGTTGAAGTTCGGCTGAGGGTCGCCGCGGCCGTACGGTCTCCCATGGCTGCCGGACGGCACCCCCGGCGATCTGGAAAATGAACATGGTCAACGCTTCCGAATCGGTCTATATTGATATTGATGTGCAATCTCAATAACTATCCAAGCTGCCGGGGTTGCCCGGCCGATGTGCCTTGTGAACAAGACGATCTCAGGATGGCCTACGGCCCTACCCGGCCGGCTCCTCGCCGTGCTTGCGGCGCTGCTTCTGTTCCCATTCGCACCGACACCCGAGCCGGCGGCGGCCGGATCGACGGTCGGCTTTCTCGTCGTCGCCCCTGACCGCGGATGTCTAGGACGCTGTTGAAGAACCATTTTGGCGCCCCGGACACGCATGAGTGCCGGAGATCGAGGACGGGATGAGAATAGCCTGCAGGATGTTCAAAAAGGCCGTCCAGCGCGGCCGCAGCGAGCGAAGAGGCGAGGCGGACTCTTTGCGGTACGTTGAGCCTCTGAGCGACGCGAGAACAAAGCAGGCGGACTTTTTCAACATCCTGTTAGGCAGATCGAGGCGACGCCGGGATCGGACAAGCCCCTCCCCCGTGCTGACCATCACTCTCACCAGCGGCAAGACCGGGGAATTTCTGCTCGGGATTGCGGGCAGCCTCAAGGGAGAGTTGGAGTTTGGGCAAGTCGAATTGCCGGCGAACGGCTTAAAGGAGATCGTGTTCAAGTGACGGCAAGGGGTCAGGTCCCCTTCCCCGCGTTTCGGGTGGGACCTGCCCCGTTCTGGCAATGAAGGTGCACGTATCCTACAAGGGGTCGGGAGTCAGCCGGAAGGACTCCCGACCCCTCAAGGCCGCAGCGTGGGCGGAATGGCTCGATGAGCTGCGCCGCCACTCGCCCGAGTGGGCGGCGCAACTGGCTGCCGCACGCACCAGGCAGGAACTGAAACACGTCGTCTCGCATCTCGCGATGAGGCTGGTGGCGCAGATGACCGCGTCGGATCAGGCGCGAGCCACGTCACGCGACCAGATCCGGACGTTCATGGTCGCCAACCTCCACCGGGGACTCACGCTCAAAGACCTGTCCGCATTTTGGGGTTACTCGGAGAAATACAGCTCCGAGTTATTTCTCAACGTCATGGGAGAGCCCTTTTCGCAGTCGCTCAAACAGCTTCGAGTCCAGAAAGCGAAGCGCCTGTTGGCGCACAGCCCGGCGCCGATTGCGGACATCGCAGAAGCGCTCGGCTTCTCGGACCAATTTGCGTTCAGTCACTTCTTTAAGAAAGCGGTCGGCTGCTCGCCGAGGCAGTTCAGAAACCGGTCCGGCAAGCCGACCCGCGCGCAGAGATCGGCCGCCTTGTCGCCTAGCGGACATGAGCAGGCCACGAGCCGACGTGAGGCCCGCTGATGTCCGCCCGTCCTCTGCATGACGCAGACCTCGCAGAGTTGGCGATTCCTCGCGAACAGGGGCACGGGAAACGGGACGCCTCACGATGGCGTCAACTTGCTATGCGGTGGGGAATCCTGGCGATGACCCTGCTCCTACTAGGAGGGATGGGCTCCCCGCTTCTTCGCACGTGGCTTCGTTCTCCAGAGCAACCTCGGGGTCAGGAGTCCCTCCCGCGCCCAGAGGGCGCGGTTCCTGACCTCTTCAGCCAAGACGGACAAGAAGGGGGTCAGGCCCCACGCGAAGCGCGCGGAAAGGGGGCCTAACTCCTCTCCGCTCTCTGCGAGCGGCTATGTGATGGCCCAGCGCCAAGCCTCGGTCGCCTCCAAAGGAACGGGCAGACTCGAATATTTGACGGTCGCAGTCGGCGAGCAGGTAAAAGAAGGACAGTTGCTCGCGCGTCTTGAACACACCGATGTGGACGCCCTGTTACGGCAGGCACAGGCCAGGCTGGGCATTGCGAAGGCCGCCTTGGCGAACGCAGCCGCCGAACTCACAGATGCCTCGCTGGCCTATAACCGCGCGAAGACCCTTCTCACCCAGCAGTTCGTCACGCGGGCGGAGTACGACTCCGCTGAGGTGCGCTTGCACCGGGCACAAGCGGCGGTTCGCTCGGCCAAGGCCGGCGTGCGAGCGGCTTCGGCCGAAGTGGAAACAGCGGAGGCGCAGGTCGAGAACACTTACATCCGCGCTCCGTTCGACGGCACAGTCCTCAAGAAGTTTGCGGAAGTAGGCGAAGTGGTCGCGCCGCTCGCCGCTTCGGCGAGTTCACGAGGGGCGGTGTTCCTCATCGCCGATCTGACCTCCCTTCAGGTCGAGGCGGAGGTCTCGGAAACGATGATCGGCCGAATTCAAGTGCAGCAGCCGTGTCATATTACGCTGGACGCGATGCCGGGTCAACGCTACAGAGGGGAAGTCGTACAGATTTTTCCGACCGCCGATCGCTCGAAAGCGACCGTGCTCGTCAAGGCTCGGTTGCTCGACCTTGACTCACGCGTTCTGCCAGAAATGAGCGCCAAAGTTGTGTTTCTGCCGACAGGGCCACGTGAGGGTGGGTAGCGCCATGCCGCTGCAGGGTCTCGTGGAAGTGCGTCGTGTCTCAAAATCCTATTACCGCGGCAAGCTGGAAATCCCAATTTTTCGGAACCTCTCGCTATCGATCGCACAAGGAACGTTCGTGGCCATCATGGGCCCATCCGGCTCGGGAAAGACTACGTTGCTGAACCTGATCGCCGGCATCGACCGTCCGACATCCGGATCCGTCGTTGTCGCCGGCACCGACCTGGGCGGCCTGTCCGAAACGGCTGCCGCACGCTGGCGCGCGCAGCACATCGGATTCATTTTCCAGTTTTACAACCTGATTCCGGTTCTCACCGCGGCCCAGAACGTGGAGCTGCCCTTGCTCCTTACCTCACTCTCCCGGAAAGAACGGGCCCAGCACGTCAGGACAGCCCTCACACTGGTCGGTTTGGCCGATCGCACACACCATTACCCGAGGCAACTGTCCGGCGGGCAGGAGCAACGGGTGGGGATCGCGCGGGCCATCGTGAGCGATCCCGTAATTCTATTAGCCGACGAACCGACAGGGAACCTCGACAAGGACTCGGCCGACGAGATACTCACGCTCTTGGTCCGTTTGAACACGGAGATGAAGAAGACCGTGATCATGGTCACCCATCACCCGCACGCAGCCGAACACGCTCAGGTGATCCGTCATCTGGACAAGGGTATCTTGTCTTGAGCTTTCTCCTGCTGATCCTGAAGAACACCGTGCGCAGCAAGCTCAGGGTGGCACTGGCTGTCGCCGGGATTGCCATAGTGGTCGCGGCGTTCGGACTCCTGCATACCACTGTTACGGCCTGGTATGCTGGGGTTGACGCCGCCGCTCAAAACCGGCTCGTCACCCGACATGCCGCCTCCCTGTCCATTCACCTTCCCGTCTCGTATCGACACCAGATCGCCTCCATTTCTGGTGTCGCCGACGTCACCTATGCCAATTGGTTCGGGGGCGTGTACCGAGATGCGAAGCATTTCTTCCCGCAATTTGCCGTGGAGCCGGCTTCCTACCTGGACATCTACTCCGAATACCGACTGACACCGGAGGAACGGGACGCCTTCATTGCCGATCGTCGCGGTTGCGTGATCGGCCGCAAGCTGGCGGCCCAGTATGGCTGGAAGGTGGGAAATCCGATCCCGCTCAAAGGCACGCTCTATCCCGGAGACTGGGAGTTCATCGTCCCGGCATTTACAGCGGGTCCGACGCTGCTACCGACGAGACCCTCCTGTTGTTTCATTGGGACTACCTCGACCAACGACGCAAGGTTTTCGACCCCGACCGCGCCGGTAGCGTGGGATGGTACGTCGTCAAGGTCACGGATGCCGGCCGCGCGGCCGCCGTGGCGCACGCGATCGACGCTACCTTTGCCAACTCTGTCGTCGAAACACGGACCGAGACGGAACAGGCTTATCGGATGGGCTTCTCAGCCATGTCCGGCACGCTGATTCTGGCACTGAAGACAATGGCCGTCCTCCTTAATGGCATCACGCTTCTGGTGCTCGCGACCGCCCTGGTCATGGCGGCTCGCGAGCGGACCAAAGAATACGCGCTGCTCAAGGCGTTGGGATTCCAGCCCTGGCGCCTGGCTGGGCTGATCATCGGGGAGTCCCTGGCGGTCGCAAGCCTGGGAGCAGGCCTGGGGATCGTGTTGACCTTCCCGGTTTGCTGGGCCTTCGGCGTTCTCCTGACCAGCAAGTTGGGCAGTTTCTTCGGCGTGTTCGACCTTCGTCCTGGAACGTTGATCCTGGCCTCCTGCGTCGCCCTCGTCACAGGACTTGCGGCAGCGGTCGTTCCCGTCCTTCGGGTGATGCGGCTGCGCATCACGGAGGGGTTGAGACATGTGGGATAGAACTGGTTCATCTGGTTTATGGGTCTGTGTGGTCTATCTGGTTGATGCAGACAAACGAACGAGACAGACCCAAGGAACTGTTCAATGTCTTTGCTGCTCGTCTATTATAGTCTCCGCAACCTTTGGGTTCGGCGCCTGACGACCGCGCTCACTGTGGCAGGGCTGAGTCTGGTCGTCTTTGTCTTCATGGGTGTGCTCATGCTGGCCCAGGGGCTGAAAACAGCTCTCGTCACGACGGGTTCCGAACTCAACGCCATCGTGCTCCGCAAAGGCAGTAATACGGAAATCGCCAGTGGACTGTACCGCGATCAGGCGCATATTCTGGCGACTATGACGGACATAGCCTTGGACGAGAACGGCCGGCCGCTCGTGGTCCCGGAGTTGGTGGTGCTGATCAATCTGCAGAAGAAGGGCCAGACAACGCCGACGTCCGTGACCCTTCGCGGGACCTCTCTCCAGGCGTTGACGCTGCGCACGAGTATCCGACTGGTTGCCGGGCGGCCGTGGCAGCCGGGCATGACCGAAATTATCGTCGGAGCCCAGATCGCGAGCCGGTTTGAGCATGTCAAGCTTGGCGAAACTCTTCAGTTCGGAAAACGCGAGTGGACGGTCGTCGGCATTTTCGCGGCGGGAGGAAGCGCGTTCGAATCTGAAGCTTGGGGTGACGCCGCGCAATTGATGATGGCCTACGGCCGCGATTCATTCTCAACCGCCACCCTGCGCCTGGCGGACCCGTCGGCCTTGGGGCGTCTCCGTACCGCCGTTGAAGCGGATCCGCGCCTTTCCCTGCAGGTCAAACGCGAGCGCGACTACAATACGGAGAAGTCCGGCATGATGGTGGACTTTATCCGATTCCTCGGCTTGGCCTTCACGTTCATCTTCAGCATCGGCGCGGTGCTCGGAGCCGCCATCACCATGTACGGAGCGGTCACCAACCGAACGGGAGAGATCGCAATGCTCCGGACGATCGGCTTCACATCCCCGCACATCCTGACGGCCTTTCTAGTGGAGTCGCTGATCATGGCGGTGGGCGGGTGGCTCTTCGCCGCCACCTGCGCCTCATTCCTGCAGTTCGTCACCATTTCGACGACGAACTGGGCGACCATGTCCGAACTGGCCTTCGGCTTCGCCCTGTCCCCACGCATTCTCCTCCAAGGCCTTCTCTTCTCGTTGGCCATGGGCCTGTTGGGTGGCTTCTTCCCGGGCCTGCGCGCCTCTCGTGCCAGCATTGCGGCCATCCTTCCCGAACACATTGCTTAGCGGGAGGCAGCGGCAATAAAAAAGGAATGCGCAGCCTCATCCTCGGGCTCTAATCGGACTCACTTTCTTCGACCAACGACCGTACCCAATGCCTTTCCTTCCGCCTGTGTGTCCGCCGAATGAGCATGTTCGAGGTGGAAATTGAACATTCCTTGCCAGAGGCGGTTGGGGCACAATTGATACTGAGATTAGTTCTCAACATCATCGATGCCCAGACCGAACGTGCTTCACGAAGCAACCGCGCGATCTATCCAGAGCTGGACCATCTCGGCGTCCATCCACGGGCTCGTTTTCGGCGCGGCTTTCCTGCTGCTCTCCGACCTGCCGAGACCGGCGCAGCGTGAACCGTTCGTCTGGAAGGCCTTTCTAGTTGAACCGGTGTCGGCATCCACCCAGTTCGCGATGATTCATCCTCCCTCGCCTCGGTCCCAGACAAGCTCGGCTCAACCGACACCGGTTCAGGCGCGACCCACTGAAGCTAGACGAGTTATTCGCACTATCCACGCGGTGCATCGGGTCCGGCAAGCGGTTCGTCAAAAAGCGATTGAGCACAGACCCGTGATACCGGAGATCAGCTCCCACGTGCAGACCTCTTTCAGACAAGTTAGAGAGACGCTGCCGGTCCAACGGACCCACGCGCTTGTTCAACAAGAATTAAGTGAAGCGAAACCCATTGTTCAGGAGGCCGGTCGCATCCGGCAGCAGTTCGATCAGATCGTCAGCCGTACAGCTTCGCCCCTCTCGACAGACCGACAGGTGGTCACCGTTGAGAAGCAACTGACTCCAGTCCCGCAGTCAGTCGGCGCCGTTCAGTCCATTGCCGCCACGCAGCGCATCGAGAAAGACGCACTTCAGACCGTTACGACAGCCGAAGCCAAGCCGATCACTAGTGCCGCGACCGAAGCCGCAGCCATCCCGTCCACAGCGGCACCTGTTCAGGAGCATGTAGCTGAGGCGGCCGGCCTGACCGGCGCGGTCATCGAAAAACTCGTTCCGACGGGAGGCGCCGCCTCGGCAGCCGATGGCGAGCAAATTCGGTCAGAGGCCGATCAACTAGAGTCCGCTTCGCCCGCATCAACCTCGGTTCCGCCGCCTTCCGATCGGGGAGTCTCGCGGTCTCCGCGTGAGGCAAAGCCCGACGCCGAGGCTCTCGAGGAGCGCACTGTGATCGCAGCCGCCCCGGTTGCGCATGTACCGATGACGGGGTTGCCACCGAGGGTTATGCCGCCAACCCAGGCCGACTTCGGATGGCTGGCCGACGAGTTGCGACAGCAAATGGAACGAAAGAAGCGATATCCGCGCATCGCGCGCATGCACGGATGGGAAGGAAGGATCGTCCTGCGAGCGGTGATCAAGGCGGACGGCAGTCTTGCGCATGAGGCCATCGAAGAAAGTTCAGGGTATGAGGCGCTGGATCAAGATGCTCTGGACTTGATGAAGCAAGTGTGCCCGTTGGAGCTCAAGTACCCGCTAGGGCAACCGCAGGTGGTCGTCCATGTGCCGATTCACTATCGGATCGAGCAATGAGACGGGCTAGAGGCGCAAGAGGCAGGGGGACAGGCCTCAGGCCGAAGACGGCCAGGAAGGAGCCCAGTCCCCCTCGCACGTCCATAGCCTATAGCCCAACCTTGAAGAAGGAGGTGACCCCATGACGACGCGTATATGTCTCATAACGGTCATGTTCCTGTTCGCCTTCTCCACGATCGTTCAGGCTGCGGAGTCAAAGCCAGGCTTCCTGGTCATTGCACCCGATCGCGGCTACCTTGGGAATCAAGAGGTGCGCGAGCTGGTGCAGGAGTTCAAGAAACACTATCCAGCCGCGCTGGGCTTAATCGGACGGGAGTATACCGGCGTGGAAGGAGAGTACGCCGTCTATCTGACCCGCGCCATCCAAGAGCTCAAGAATGCCGGCGTCACCGAGATAGTCGCCATTCCTTTGTTTCTCTCCGCAGCGGATCCCGCTCTGAAGCGGGTCATCCCGACGTTACCGGCCTATATGGCCGGGCTTCCGGTACGCTGGGCGCCGGCCATGGCCGAGAGCTATCTGATCGGCCAAGTCGTGCTGGACCGGGTGGAGGCGCTCAGCCAGCAGCCCTGGCCCGTTGCATCGGGAGGCAACGGGCACCCCGAGCGGCTCATCTTGGTCGGCATCGGAGCCACCGATGACGTGAGCGAGCAAGCCTTGAAAGCCGATCTGGGCAAGCTCCTGTCTTATGTCCAGCGATACAAGCACTTCCGTGAGGCTGAGGTCGTGGTCTACTACGACCGCGAGGCAGAGGGCGCGGAGAAAAAGAACGGGGAGATCAAGGCGCATGTCCTGGCGCAGATCGCCAAGCAGGGGCGCACACTCGTGGTTCCCGCCTTCATCGGCCCGAAATTTGATCGGTCGATGGCCCTTACGGCCTGGTTGGGCAAGCAGTTCAAAAGTCTCAACGTCGTGTATCGCGAAGCGGAACTGCTCCCGCATCCGAATGTGCTGCTCTGGCTCAAGAAAACCGCCAATCACTTCGTGGCGGTCCGGCCTGACGAAATCGGCGTGGTCATCATGCCGCACGGCTCAACCCAACCCTGGAATGACGCGGTGGAGCGCACGATCGAGCCGCTCAAGGGCAAATACAAGATCGAGATGGCCTACGGCATGGGCGATCCGTGGATCATCCAGGATGCGGTCTCCCGGCTTGAAGAGCGAGGGGTCAAACGGATCGTCTTTGTTCGGATGTACGCGCTGCACGACCAGATGAAGCCGCTCACCGACTACATCCTCGGACTGGCCGAGAGTCCGATGCCGCCCGGACGGGGGAGCGGACACGATCACGAGGCGTCGGCTCCGCCGCCCCAGGTCCGGAGCGCCGCGCTGTTCTCGACATTCGGCGGTTACGAGGAATATCCCGGCATGGCGGAGGTGATCCATGAGCGCATCACAGAGATCAGCAAGGAACCGACGAAGGAATCCGTCATCCTGTTGGCGCATGGGGCGAAAGCGGATGAGGACGACGCCAAGTGGCTTTCGGTGATGAACGCGAACCTTGAGCGCGTCAAGAAGGATCCGCATTGCGCCCGGCTGAAAGCCGTCATAGCTGCCACGGTCCGAGAGGACTGGCCTGAAGTGCGCGAAAAAGCCGTGGCCGACGTGCGGAAGCTGATCGAGGAGGCCAGTCGGGATGGCCGGGTGCTGGTGATTGCGGATCGTCTCTATGGGTCAGGCCCCTACAAGAAGATGCTCAAGGGGTTGGACTATGTGTTGAACGAGAAAGGATTGGTCCATCCGGTTATGACGAGGTGGCTGGAGGAAGGGATTACCAAGGTCGCAACCGCGCTGGCGCATCCGGCTGTGCGCTCCCAACAGGTTGCCCAGCGGTAAGGTCACAGGAGGCAGGCTCAACACTGTTCATCAAACAAGGAGGTGCGTGATGGAAATCCGGAGGCTTTTGACTGCGACGCTGATCGGCGTTGCCATGGTCGGGATGACGCAGAGCAAGGGGCTGGCCGAGGAGTCCGAGGCGACCAAGGCCATCGGGCAATTCATCGAGTCCGCCAAGGCCAGGGCCTTTCACGACAAGATCGCCAAAAAGGTGCGATGGGCCGGCGCAGCCAAGCTTTCCGTGATGGACGCCATCAAGGCAGCCACCGGGAAGGTTTCCGGCGACGTCGTCGAGGCCGAACTTCAAGCCTCAGACGGCGTGCTCGTGTGGGCGGTGGAGATCGTGACGGCTGAGCACAAGCTCGTCACCGTCTTCGTCGACCCGCAGAGCGGGGTGGTCATTGTCGGGCAGCCTCTGGGCGGCGCCGAGCCCTCTGCTGGCGGAGGACGATAAACCAGGGTCGCTCGAGGCCGGTTCCGGATGGGACGGTTGATCCTCCGGACCGTCCCATTCCGTGGACCAGCATTCCCGTCAACGCAAAGGGAACAACGAATGACACCAACTTGTGTCTCTACGCTCAGAGTAATGATGGTGGCCTGCCAACTTGTTCTCCCGTCCCCCCCATGGGCCGCGGAGGAGAAAGGGCCGGAGCCCGAGCCAGCTTCCCAGACGCCCTATGAGAAACAAATCCGGATCGCTGATGTGGTGATCACCGGCACCTGGACGCCGCATACGATCAAAGACTCGCCGGTGGAAATCGAACGGATCACGGGCAAGATGCTGGAGCAAGCCGGCGCGACGAACGTCCGGCAGGTCCTGCAGGACGTGCCGGCGATCGAGTCGCGCCGCGCGCCGGGCGGCTTCCAGACCTTCCAGATCCAGGGGCTCTCCAGCATTCATACCCTGTTCCTGGTCAATAGTCAGGAACTGATCGGCACGGTCGAGGGCGCAACGTTCTCACAAGATCTCTTAGCGTCTCCGGAAATCGAGTCCATCGAAATCGTCAAGGGCGCGGCGGCCGTGCAATACGGGAGCGACGCCATCGCCGGCGCGATCAACCTCCGGACCAGGAAGGCCACGAAGCCGGCTGCAGCGCTCCTCTTCGGCCAGTACGGCCGGTTCAATACCGTGACAAGTTTTGCCGCCCCGGAATTCCGCACGGCCGACGGCAAACTCGGCGGCTATCTCTCGGCCGGGGTGAGCCAGTCGGAGGGTTTTGACCTTGATCCAAGAGATGCCCGCACCGACGGCGATCCGCAGTTCAGCACCAAGAATGTGAGCGGCCACCTCGACTACAAGCTATCAAACAGCGTGACAGTATCGCTCTACTCGCGTTTCGGCGATGCGGAACGGAAGTCGCGGCAGAACAGCGTGGGAGCAGGCGCCGCGGCCACTGGCAATCGCGAGATCAAGGCGAACACGGAACGGGCCCAGAACGTGCTCCGGCTGGACTGGCAGCCCGACGCGGTGTCCACCTTCACGCTCTGGGGCCATCATCAGACCTTCCAGGTGGATACCCAAACGTTCCGCCTTCGCGACAACGTGCGCACCGCTATCACCAAATTCACCCTGGAGCTCTGGGAGCCCCAGTTCCAGTACACCAGACAAATCGGCTCCCAGCATCTGCTGACGCTTGGTGGCGAGCACGACATCCGGAAATTCCGGGGACAAACACAGCGAGGCGGGGCGGGCGACTTGACCGAATCCGCAGGCTGGATCCAGGACGAAATCTCCGTGCTTCCGTGGATGGATATCATGTTGGGGAGCCGGTATACCACGAATTCCGATGCCGGCGGCTTCTGGAGTCCCCAGACCACCCTGCTCCTGAAACCCGGTAATTTCCGCGGGCGTTTCAACTACACGCGCGGGTTCCGGTCGCCCGATCTGAGCGAGTTGAACGCCTTTTTCGTCGAACCGGGCGGCTTCGGCGTGGTCGGCAATCCCAACCTTCAGCCGGAGAAATCCACCAGCTACACCATGAACATGGAGTACTACTTCGAGCGAGCCAAGCTTGGTGCGAGCGCCTTCCGGCATCAAGTGAGCAACCTGATCCAGGCTGTGGCAGGCACCTGCTCGGCTGCCGATGCGGCCGCCCTGGGTGTGCCGGTGGCGAACTGCGCACAGCGCGAAAACGTGGCCTCTGTTCGCAGCCAGGGCTTCGAGCTGGAGGCCGGCGCCAAGCCCTGGGATTGGCTGTATGTCGAAACCGGTTACATGTACCTGGATTCCCGGGACCTCAACACCGGCTCGTTCCTGTTTACGCGCTCGCCCCATGCGTGGAAGACCAGGGTTCGCGTTGAGTACGCCGGCTGGGATTTGACTACCCGCATCCGCTACTTCTCCTCGTTCGGATTTTCGGACCTGAACCGCAACGGACGGATTGACCCGAATGAAAAGGCGCCGGCGAACGTCCAGATCGATGTACGGCTGTCGCGCAGGCTCAAGAACGGCATCGAAATCTACGGCGGCGTCGAGAACTTGACCGAGTCGCGGATCAACGTGCGTTCCGGTTCGATCCCGCTTCCTGGCGAGCATCTCTGGTTCGTCGGCATGCGGATGACGCTGTAGAGGGGACTGGCTCCGCCGAAGAAAGGGGACAGTCCCTGGTGAGGGACAGTCCCCCGACGGTGCCTGTCGCCGTTCCGACGTAAAGCGTGAAGCGCAAGGAGTCAGAGGGCAGGGAGAACGGGGGACCGGGGTAAAGGGATGCGCCATCGGGAGGAATACGACAGAGGCATGAGACTCCACGACGCGAGAGACGCCATCAAAGGCGAAGCTGACGCGCAATTGGCCTGGCTAGACGTGCAGACGCTGCTGCATGCGGGCAAACCTGACCTGGCTGCCGTTGAAGCCAAGCTCAAACAGATCGGGGGCCTACGAACCAGCATGGAGCTGGCCGTCATCAAGGCGCAGTGGAGGGCACAGCCATGCTCACGCCGGAGGGCCGAGCGATCGTCCGAAACTGGTGGCGCCAGGCCACGAGCAAAGCCGGAGCGGGCCAGCAGCGAGCCGACCATGATCCTGAGGCAGCAGCCAAGCGTGCAGATGAAGCGGAAGGCCAAAGGCGCCCACGCTGAAGACCAGATCGCTCTACAGCGATCCCTTCGGCGGCTTCAGGTGTTCGATCAGGGCTTTGATCTGGTCCATGAGTCGGAGGTCGGTTTCCTTGAGGGAGGCAATCTCGGCCTTGAGGCTTTCATTGATCCGTTCCTGGGCCGCTTGCGCGCGGTTAAGCGTCAGCAAGTTCTTGGCGATGGCGGCGAAGATGGCCAGTGCGACGGTGATGAACACGCCAAGCATCCACTGGAGGGTATCGAACCTCCGGTTCATCTCGGCGCGGAGATCGTCGATGCGGGCATTGAGGCTGCGTTCAAGGGCATCCATGCGCGCCTCCAGGTTCTTCTGCCCGGCATCCAGCGCGGTCAATCGCTCCACAATCTCACGATCGGTGATGCGAGGCGCCACCTCGACCGCATCGGCGGGAAGCGCAGCAACACTCATGCAGACTCCAATCAACCAGCCCAGGAGGTAGCGCATGGGGCGATTATAAGGGCGCTCAGGGGAAATTGCAAAATCCGGCTTCTTTAGGGGACTGGCTCCGCACAGCGGTGCCCGTCCCCGTTCCGACGTAAAGCGTGAAGCGAGTCCCCGAGGGATTTCACCATGTACAGAAGGAACACATCGGTTCTGATGGCCGTTCTGATGTTGGGCGAATTGAAGGGCGGCTGTGCCACGAACGGGGACAGGCACCCGCTTCGCGGGAGCCAGTCCCCTCCGCCGTTTGCAGGCGAGGCAGAAGTGATCACCGGCACCGCCACGCCGCACAAGCAGAAGGATTCCCCTGTGGAAACCGAGCGGATCAGCGGCAAGCAACTGGAGCGGGCCGGGGCGAGCCACGTGGGCCAAGTGCTGCAGGACGTGCCGGCCATTCAGCCGGGGCGGTGAGCGGCCTGGGGAAGGATGAGGTCCAGGTTAAGATGAAAAAACCCAACATCGTCAGCCATTCCTCAACCTCAGCCTCGACATCGGCTTGTCGCAAATGCGGCGGTCTGCTGGTCGCCGAACGTCTCTTGGATTTCTACAGTCGCTCGATCGGATGGAAATGCGCCAATTGCGGGTGGACTCACGCGCAGGGCGCGGACCCGGCTCGCCTTGTTGTTCGAACGATAAGATTAGGGAAGCGCAAGAACCGTTCCAGGTGATCGGAGGACGCCATGCGGGAAATCGGCAAGATCTCGCCCGGTTTTCGGGTTCCAGCCTTGGTCGAAGGCCAGTTCACCTATCTTGATTCCAAGCGGTACGTAGGCCGGTGGCAAGCCCTGTGCTTTCTCCCGTACCCGAGCTTGCTGGACCCCGCCTGCCTGGATGGCCAAGCCACCCTGTTCGAGCAGCTCGACACGACGCTGCTCATCGTCAACTCCGGCACGCGGCCGTTGCCCCTGCTGTGGATCAATTGCCCGGTGAAGCCGCGCACGCCTGTTCTGGCGGATCCCCTGGGCCGACTGCACCGGTTCTACGGCGTGACTGTGGCTCAAATGCCGGCCCGATGCCACACATTCCTGGTCGATCGTGCAGGTACTCTTCGCTTGCACCTGATCCATGACTTCACTGACCACGGCCTGAGCGCCGTTCAGGAAATGGTCACGTTAAGCCAAGCCCAGGACACAGGCAGCGTAGCAGCCAGGAACACCATCGCGGACCGAAGGGAGGAGACCCCGAACGCAGCGTCTCATCTCGTTTCGTTGCGACCATCGAGCACAGAAGGTTGAAGAACAGTGGCACCAAGGAGACATGATCATGGAGAATTTTATTCATGGCAAACGACAAGCGAGGCTGAATGTCTGCGGATGCGGTCGGCTCCATGTGACCTACGGGCCGATCACGCTGCATTTCGAGCCGGAAGAGTTTCTCGCCTTCGGGGAAGCCCTGACTCAGTTGGTCGATCAATTTCGACGGATCCAACGCGAGCGGCTCGTTCCGTCGCCGCCCGGACGCGAGACGGTCTGCCATTAAGGGAGGAACGCCTGATGAACATTCGCGAATGCCCGCGTTGCCGTCAACGCAGCCTGGTCCCCACCGGGGCGTTTTGGGCCTGCGCGAGCTGCGGCTACGCCATCACCGGTTTTGCGCTGGCGGTCGAACTGAGGGGCGCCTCAAGAAGAGAAGCCGCCGCGCGCATCACCGCGACGGAGAAAGCATTCTGAGGAAAGGCCGCCGGGAATGTGGCGCAGACTCAAGGACCGGCTTCCGCTGAGACCCGATGACTGGATGGTCCTGATCAGCCTGCTTGCCTCGCTGGGGATGGCGGTCATGGCGACCGCAGGCCTGTGGCTGTGGACGATCATGTCCGCGTCGCCTCTTCCTACGGCATCCGTGAGCCTTCCGCCGCTGCCCTAAAGAACCAAACGGGGGAGAGACGAACCGCTTTGCCCCTGCCGGGCGCGACTCGAAATGGCTTTATGAGCCTTCCTTCTTGATCTGTTCGGACAGGTAATTTTCGAGTCCGACCTGCTTGATGGCCCTGAGCTGGGTCTCGAACCAGTCAACATGCTCCTCGGTTTCGACGACCATGTCTTCAAGCTTGTGCCGCGTGGTGAAGTCCCCGACCTTCGCACAATGCGCGATGGCGTCGCGCAGGAGTTTCACGTCGTCCTGCTCGAACCGCAAGTCCGCCTGAAACAGGTCCGGGACGCCGCGGCCGCTGCTGACGGTCCCCAGTTTCTGCATGTCCGGGGTGCCCTCGAGATACAGGATATGATCGAGCACCTTGGATACATGGCTCATCTCTTCAGTGGCCAATTCGTGAAACTCATGCTGTAAGCGGTGATACCCCCAGTTCCCGCACAGCGAGGCGTGCAGGAGGTATTGGTGGACCGCCGTCAGCTCCATGGTGACCACCTTGTTCAGGAAGTCGACAACACCTTCTTTCGCTTTCATGGCTCGCCTCCCCGCCGAAGAAGTTGTACGGCTTTACGGCCTATCCCTCTTTGTGGATCTGCTCGCTCAAATAATTTTCCAAGCCGACTTGCTCGATCAACTCCTGCTGGGTCTCGATCCAATCGATGTGCTCGTCCACGTCCTTCACCATGTCTTCGAGCATGTGGCGCGTGGTGAAATCCCCGACCTTGGTGCAATGGACCACGCCTTCGCTCAAAACGGCCAGCATCTCCTGCTCGGCCTTCAGGTCCGCCTTGAACTGCTCGGGAACGGTTTCGCCGACGTGCACCGTGCCCAGCCGCTGCATGTTGGGCACTCCTTCCAGATACAGAATGTGCTCGATCAGCTCTTCCGCATCCTTCATTTCGTCGAACGCCCGCTTGCGGACGTGATGATGGAGGCGCTCGTAGCCCCAGTTCTCGCACATCTTGGCATGGACGAAATACTGATTGATGGCCGTCAAGTCCGCGGTAAGGATCTTGTTGAGCAGATTGATGACGCCTTCCTTCGCTTTCATGCCAACCTCCTCCGGTCCAGGGGGTTAAGGTAGATTGCCGAATGAAACCTATGGAGTTCTGGGCGGCGGCGCGCGCCGTTCGTCTTCGATCATTATCCTTCCTCTTCGCGTTTTCGTCAACAGGAGATATACGTATAATTGACTACCATTCTCATCTTCGATGAAATCGCGTTTCATTATCTTTTTTGCTTTTCGTCGTCTTGGCCGGCCGGGCGATGCAGACCGAAAAGAAAGTTGAAGAGAGAGATGCGGCGGAGAGGCGGCTGGGGGGCTTCTTCTCGTTATCCGGCTTCCCGATAACCGCAATCTTCATTGCGGCACTGGACGGTTCGACCGGCCTGTTTGCTGACTTTCTCGACGAGGAACGGCGCTTTGCAGGTCGGACAGGATTTATTCACCGGGCGATCCCACAACGCGAATTCACACTGCGGATAGCGGCTGCAGGAGTAGAACGACCGGCCCTTTCGCGTCCGCTTCTGCACCAGATCGCCGCCGCAACCCGGCGTCGGGCACTTGACTCCCAACGCGATCGGCTTGGTGGTCTTGCAGGCCGGGTAGGCGGAGCAGGCGAGGAACTTCCCGAAGCGGCCGGTCTTGACCACCATCGGACTGCCGCACTTCTCGCAGGTTTCTCCGGTGGTGATCTCTTCTTTCGGCACGACTTTGATGGTGCCGTCGGACAACTTCTCGAAGTTCTGAGTGTTCTTGCAGGGCGGGTCCTCCTTGTACCCGGGACAAGCCAGAAACTTTCCGTTCCGGCCCCACTTGATCTCCATCATGCGGCCGCACTTTTCGCACGGGATGTCGGTCGGCGGATGGACGGTGTCCTTGGGGCCCGGAATGTGCCGCGCCTTTTCCATGTCCTTCGTAAAGGGCCCGTAAAAGTCCCTGACCGCGACGACCCACGGCTTGTCGCCTTCCTCGACCTGATCCAACTCCTGCTCCATGTGCGACGTGAAGTCGACGTTGATGAGGTCGGGGAAGCCTTTGAGGAGAAACTCGTTCACCGTTTTGCCCGTTTCCGTAGGGACGAATCGGCCGTCGACCTTTTCCACGTACTTCCGCTCCTGAATGGTGGAAATGATGCTCGCATACGTGGAGGGGCGGCCGATGCCTTTCTCTTCCAGCTCGCGAATCAGCAGCGCCTCGTTGTAGCGCGGAGGCGGCTGGGTGAAATGCTGCTTCGGCGTAATCCCCGGCACGCTCTGCCCGTCCTGAGCGACCAGACGGAGGCGCTCCCCCTCGCTCAGAACCGGAAGTTGACGCTCGGCCTCATCCTCGGCGTCGGGCGCGGCCTTCTGATTCCCGTTGAGGGCGTCCGCGTCCTTGCCTTCCATGTAGACGGCCGTATGGCCCGGAAATTTGACGACCGTCCCGGTCGCCCGAAAGATGTAGCGATCTCTTGTGCCGATCGGCGCGCAATCCACCCGTGTGACATCGAGTACGGCCGGCACCATCTGCGACGCGACGAACCGATTCCAGATGAGCTTGTACAAGTTGTAGAGATCGGGCTCCAGGTACGACCGGACGGATTCCGGATCGCGCGCGACCGAGGTCGGCCTGATCGCTTCGTGCGCTTCCTGCGCGGCCTTCTGTGTTTTGTAGACGTTGGGCGTCGCCGGCAGATACTCCTCGCCGAATCGTTCCCGGATCAGGCGCCTGGCTTCTTCCATCGCTTCGTTGGAGATCCGGGTCGAGTCCGTCCGCATATAGGTGATCAATCCGGTCGGCCCTTCGTCGCCGATGTCCACACCCTCGTACAGTTGTTGCGCCAGGGTCATGGTTTTCTTCGGCGTGAAGTGCAGCTTGCGTACCGCTTCCTGCTGAAGCCGGCTGGTGATGAACGGCGCGACGGGGTTGCGCCGTTTCTCCTTCCGCTCGACGGATCGGACGACGAACTCTTTCCCCTGCACGTCCTCCACGATCCGCCGGGCGTGCTCACCGGATGGGATGGAGGCTTCCTGCCCGTTGATGCTGCACAGCTTGGCCTCGAACGGAGGAGGCTGGCTGCCGGCCAGCGTGGCCGTGATGGACCAATACTCCTCGGGACGGAACGCTTCCCGTTCTTTTTCCCGGTCGCAGATCAATTTCACCGCGACCGATTGGACCCGCCCCATGCTCAAGCCGCGGCGGACTTTCTTCCACAGCAACTGGCTGCCCTGATAGCCGACGATTCGATCCAGGACGCGCCGCGCTTGCTGCGCATGCACCAATTTCATGTCGATCTGCCCCGGCGACTGCAACGCGCGTTTGATGGCCGATTCCGTGATCTCGTTGAAGAGGACCCGGTAGATTTTCCCGTTTTTCTTCTTCCCCTTGCCGTTGATCTCCTGAGCGATATGCCAGGCGATCGCCTCGCCTTCGCGGTCAGGGTCCGGCGCGAGAAACACCTTGTCGGCCTCCTGCGCTTTCTTCTTGATCTCCGCGAGCACTTTGGCTTTGCCCTTGATCGTGACGTACTGAGGCTCGAAATCGCGTTCGACGTCGACGCCGAGTTTGCTGGTCGGCAGGTCTTTGACATGCCCGACGGAAGCCATGACGGTGTACCCGCGACCCAGGTACTTCGTGATCGTCCGGGCCTTCGCCGGCGACTCGACAATGATCAATGATTTCGCCATCTACGCTCCCGCTCCTTAAAAAACGGTCATTCCGCGATCGTCTCCAACTATATCAGATCGTGACGGCATGCTCATCTCTCGACCGGTTCAATTATAACCGAAGGTAGGAATGCCCGGGCAGTTGGCGGACGCGCTGCTTCAGCTCCAACGCCAGAAGGAGCGCGGCGACCTCCGAAGGGGAGAGACCGGTTTTCACGACCACGTCATCCATGTGCTGCGGCTCATAGGAGAGCGCATCATAAACCTTCGCCTCGTCTCCGCTCAAGCGGGACGATGGTTCGCGCGCCTCGGACGCCCGCGCGGTCACGCGCCGCTTGAAGGCGTCATCGACCTGCGGCAGGAGCTCGTCGATCACGTCCTGCGCGCATTCGACCAGTTTGGCGCCTTGCTTGATCAGTCCGTTCGGCCCGCGGCTGTTTTCCGCCTTCGCGAACCCGGGCACGGCGAACACCTCGCGGCCCTGATCGGCGGCCAACCTCGCCGTGATGAGCGATCCGCTCTCGATCGCCGCTTCAGCAACCACGACCCCCAAACACAACCCGCTGATGATCCGGTTGCGCCGGGGAAAGTGGTAGCTGTGCGGCGGCGAACCCGGCGGCAATTCGGACAGCACGGCGCCGTGGGCTTCGATCTGTTCGCGCAGCGTGTCGTGTTCGGGCGGATAGGTGCGGTCCACGCCGCACCCCAGTACCGCCACCGTCCGTCCGCCGGCGGCCAGCGCGCCGCGATGCGCGGCCGCATCGATCCCTCGCGCAAGCCCGCTGACGATCGTAAAGCCCGCCGCCGCCAGGTCCCGGCTCAACTCCTCCGCCAAGACCCGCCCGGCGTGACTCGCGCGCCGAGCTCCGACGATCGCCACCGCATACTGGTCGGACGGCTCCAGCCGTCCGGCGACATACAGCACCGGCGGCGGATCCGGAATCATCCTGAGACGAGCCGGATATGCCTCATCGAGACACGTGACCACGGACAGCTTCAGGCGATCGATCGCGTCCAACTCCCGGTCGATGCGTTCGCGGGCTTGCGCGTCGGGTCCCCGTTGAATGGCCTGCGCCAAGGCGGGACTGCACCCCGCTCCGGTCAATTCACCGGCCGACGCCGTCAAGACCGCCCGGGGCGAGCCGAAGGTCTGCAGGAGCCGGAACAGTGCCGCCTCGCCCAGCCCGTTGACCGCCCGCAAGGTGAGCCAGGCTTGCAACGCTTGCCGTTCGCACGCGTCGTGTCGCTCCCGCGCCTTTGTCATCGCGTCACCGGATTCAGGTGTGCCGCAGAGGGCCGGACCGGCCCTGTCGGACAGATCAGAGCACGACGATATCGTATTGCTCCAGGTGCAGCTTCTCGTCGGGCGTCACGATGATCTTGGCCGAGAAGTGGCGTTGCAGTTCTTCGATGCCCTGCCGTTCCTCATCCTGGAGCAGTTCCGCCACCGCGGGATGCGCGCCGACCACGACTTTCTGCCCATCACCCAGGCTGCCGATCCGCCGGATCTCGCGAAAGATCTCGTAGGCGACGGTCATGGGCGATTTCGTATACCCCCGCCCCTCGCAGTACCGACAGGGCTCGGACATCGCGCGCAGAAGATCTTCTCGAACCCGTTCGCGCGACAGCTCGATGAGTCCCAGGTCCGAGATGCGGGAGATGCGCGTGCGCGCCTTGTCCGAAGCCATGGCGTCGACCAGGGCCTGGTAGACCTTCTCTCGGTTTTTCTCCCGCTCCATATCGATGAAGTCGATGATGATGATTCCGCCGATCCCCCGCAGCTTGATCTGGTACGCGATCTCCTTGACGGCTTCCAAATTGTTTCGGAGGATGGTTTCTTCCTGATCGCGTTTGCCGACGAAGCGTCCCGTGTTGACATCGATGACCGTCATGGCTTCCGTATGGTCGATGACGATGTACCCGCCGGACTTGAGCCATACCTTCCGGCTGAGCGCGCGGGCGATCTCCTGTTCGATGCCCAGGTAGTCGAACAGTCGCTCTTCCTTGTCGTAGTAGTGGATCCGCGAGACCTGCTCCGGCGAGAATCGCTGCACGAAATCCCGGATGGCGTCATATTCCTCCTTCGAATCGATGAGCAGCCGTTCGACTTTCTTCCCGAAGAGATCGCGCACCACCCTGAAGCTCAGGCTGAGGTCCGAGTGCAGCAAAGAAGGAGCCGGCTGTTGGTCCCGCTTCTTCAGGATGTCCTGCCACAGAACGTGCAAAAATTCGACGTCCGATCGCAGGTCGTCTTCTTTCACCCCCTCGCTCACGGTCCGGACGATGTACCCGTAGCCGGGCCGCCGGAGCCGCTTCATGATCTCCTTCAGCCTCGCCCGTTCCTCGTCGCGGGGAATCCGCCGCGACACCCCGATGTGGTCGACGTTCGGCATGAACACGAGATACCGACCCGGCAGGGACACGTAGGTGGTGACGCGCGGGCCCTTGGTGCCGATGGGGCCTTTGGAGATTTGGACCATCAGCTCCTGCCCCTCGCTCAGCAACTGTTCGATCGGCTTCAAGGTCTGGCGACGGGGCCGAGGCAGTTCCGGCCCCCTGTCGTCGTCCTCGCTGTCCATCAAGGTGTCGCCGGGCTCCGTATCGGTCGACAGGTCCGAGACATGCATGAAGGCCGCTTTTTCCAACCCGATGTCGACGAACGCCGCTTGCATGCCCGGCAAGACCTTGGCGACGCGTCCCTTGTAGATGTTGCCGACAAAATCCTTGTCCTTGGCCCGATCGGTGTACAGATCGGTGACCAGCCCGTTATCGAGCACCGCCACGCGTGTTTCTTCGCGCGCGACGCTGATCGCGATCTCTTGTCCCATAGGAACTCCTTCATGCCGCCGGCTTTCAGCGGTCAGCAGTCAGCGTACGGCTGACGGCTGAAAGCTGACGGCGTGTTCAATAAAACAACGTTAACCGACGACGCTTGATATTCAAGAGAAGACCGAGGGCCGCCATCGTCGTTATTGTGGCGCTTCCCCCGTAACTCATCAAGGGCAGGGGGATGCCGACGATCGGGAACATCCCTGCGGTCATGCCGATGTTGACGACGACGCAAAAGCACAGCATCGCGATGACGCCGGCGGCCAGCAGCGCGCCTAGGACGTCCTTGGCGCGCGAGGCGATCTCCAGCGAGAGCCAGATCAGCCCGACGAAGAGGGCCAGCAACAGCAGGACGCCGAGGAATCCCCATTCCTCGGCAAACACGGCGAACACGAAGTCCGTATGCCCCTCCGGCAGGAACTTGAGCTGGCTTTGCGTGCCTCCATACAGCCCCTTGCCCAGCAACTCCCCCGAGCCGATCGCGATGCGGGACTGGAGCGCATGATAGCCCTTTCCGCCCGGATCGTACTCCGGATCCACGAAGGCCATGATCCGGTGTCGCTGATACTCATGCAGCGAGCCCCACAACAGTTCCCAGGCGAAGGGGAAGAGCATGAGCGAAAACAACAGAATGATCCCGATCGCCTGCGACCGCATCCCGACCATCAGCAACATCGCGGCGTAGACCGCCAGGAAACTCAGTCCGCTGCCCAAATCCGGCTGTTTCAGAATCAACAACAAGCCCGGCAGCATGATCAGTCCGGGCAGAACCACGCGTTGCAGCCATCCGATGCGCGGCGCGCTCGAATAGTAATGCGCGAGCACCAGGATCAGCACCAACTTGGCGAACTCCGAGGGCTGAAACGCAAAGGGGCCGATCGGAATCCATCGCTGCGCGCCCCGGCTGGTCTTGCCTATAACCAACACGACGGCCAGCAGCACCAGGATGACCGCGTAGAGGGGGTACGCCAGCCGCGCGATCTTGTGATAGTCCACCGTCAGCATCGCGACGAACGCCGCGCTGCCGAGCGCGATCCACATGAGTTGCTTCAGATAGAACGGCGTCCCGCCCTGCTGGGCGTGGGTCACGCTGTAAATCGACAGGACGCCCAGGAACAAAATAGCCAGGACGAGCCCGATAAAACGCCAGTCGAAGCTGTCGAACCCGCGGTTGTCGATCACACGGTCGATCATCGCGTCTGCCTTGGCGCCGAAGCGGCCGGCATACCGAGCCCCTGCGCCACCACCGGGGCCTTTGGCGGCAACTTCACGAACGCCTCGATGATTTCTTTGGCCAAAGGTGCAGCCGCCGACCCTCCGTGCCCCATATGCTCCACCAAGACGGCGACCGCGATGCGCGGCTTTTCGACCGGCGCGTAGGCCACAAACCAGGCGTGGTCGCGGAATTTCTTGGGAATATCCTTCTCCGGTCCCGTCCTGAGCGTGGCGGTCTGCGCGGTCCCGGTTTTACCGGCGATGCTGATGAGCACGGACTTGGCGCGGGTCGCGGTCCCTTCCCGCACGACCCCGGCCAGCCCTTCCTGAATGAGCTTCAGCGTTTGCGGTTTCACCTCCACCTTGCCGCGCGCGACGGCCGGCAACTCCTGCAGGCGTCCGGTGGCGCGGTCCATGATCGCCTGGACGAGCCGCGGCCGGTAAGCCACGCCGTTGTTGGCGATCGTTCCGATCACGCTGGCCATCTGGAGCGGCGTCGCCGTGACATAGCCCTGGCCGATGGAGGCCGAGATGGTTTCTCCCGGCAGCCATGGCTCTCCTTTCACTTTTTCCTTCCAACTGGTGGACGGGACGATCCCTACACGTTCGGACGGCAACTCAATGCCGGTGGGCTGTCCCAACCCGAATTGCTTGGCGTAGTCGGCGATGGTGTCGATGCCCATCCGCTGTCCGACCGTGTAGAAATACACGTCGCAGGAATGGACCAACGCCTGCTCCAGGTCGATGAAGCCGTGTCCCCCGGCTTTCCAGTCGCGATAGAGGCGCCTTCCGAACTGATAGCCGCCGGTACATCGCACGGTGGTCGAGGGACTGACCGTCTTGGTCTCCAGCGCCGCCGCCGCCATGATCACCTTGAACGTCGAACCGGGCGGATACTGGCCCTGCGTGGCCCGGTTGTTGAGCGGGTGTCCTTCGTCCTGGACGATCTCCACCCATTGTGCGGGAGTCAACTCCCGCGACAGGACATTCGGATCGAAGGCCGGCCGGCTCGCCATGGCCAAGACGTCGCCGTTGGTCGGATCCAACGCCACGATGGCGCCGGCTTCTTCTCCCAGCAGGTCTTCGGCCAGCTTCTGCAACCGGACATCGATCGTGAGATACAGATCGTCGCCGGCCTCCGGCTTCTCCACGACGGCGCTGCGCTTCTCATGGCCCAGGGCATCGACTTCGACGCTCTTCAGCCCCGCTTTTCCTCTGAGGAAACGATCGAACGTCTTTTCAACCCCGTACTGCCCGATCATGCTTCCCTGGTGCAGTTCCTCGAATTCTGACCGCTCCAACTGTTCGGCCGAGATCTCGCCCACGTATCCGAGGAGATGCGCACCGACCGCGCCGAACGGATAATTGCGCTGCGACTCGACCTGAATCATGACGCCCGGCAGATCGAGACGATGCGCTTCGATGACGGCCGCCTCCCGGAGGCTGAGGCGGTCCTTGATCTTGCGGGGAAGCAATTTCCCGCCCTTCGTCGCCAGTTTCCTGCGCACCATATCCGGATCGAGCCCGAGGAGCGAGGTGAGCTGCCGAATCAGCGCCTCGCGATCTTTTACATCCTCCAGCGTCACATAGAGCGTGAAACTCGGCACATTGTTCGCCATCAGCACGCCGTTCCGGTCGTAGATCTGCCCGCGCACCGGCTCCAGAATCACCGAGCGGGTCCGGTTGTTTTCCGACAGGTCGCGATAATAGGGTCCCTCGCGGATCTGCAGATGCCACAGCCGAAAGGCCAGCAGGGCCACTACCAGCAGCAAGCCGATCCGCAAAACGGTCAGCCGACGCTGAAGCTCGCCCAGCTCGACATCTTGAAATCCGACGGACGCCATGCTTTCGTTTCGGGGTTACTCGGCCAGCACCCACCGGTCTCGAACCCGCTCATCCAGCACCCAATACACTCCCGCGCCGAGCAGCGCATCGAAGACGGCCTGCGGAACAAGGACGGAGCGAACCGCCAGTCCCACACCGGCCCAGTCGCCGGTCTGCGCCAGAAGCAGAAAGAGCACACCCAAGCAGCAGGAGATGATAAAAAGACCGGCCAGCATCACGACGGTCGTGACATGCGCGACCTGACGCCCGGCCAATCCGGCCAGCAGGCCGATTGCGCTTTTTGTCGCCAGGTTGAACCACCAGTCCCCGGCGGAGAGCAGATCCTGCGCGAACCCCAGCAACAGACCCGCCAGGAACCCTTCCAGCTCTCCGCGAAAGAACCCGATTAAACAGACCGAGACGAGCACCAGGTCTGGCCGAACCCCGCCCAGGCCGAGGTAATGCAGAATCGTTGCCTGCATGGGCACAAGCGCCAGCAGAAACGCTCCGTACAGCGCCGCTCTCATGGCGTTCCCTTTGCGGCGGGCCGAGACGGCAGCAGGCCTTCCGCGCTCGCGTCGTTGTCGACGTACGGTGCCGTGATGACCAAGACTTCCTCCAGCTTCGAGACATCCACCTCGGGAAGAATCTCGGCGGACTGGAAGAGCGCCCCTTCCTCTTTTTCAATGCTCGTGACGGCGCCGATCATGAGGCCGCGCGGAAAGCCTCCCGTCAACCCCGACGTCACGACGCGATCCCCGGCCCGCACGGTCGAGAGCAACGGAATGTACTTCAGTCTGGCGCCGCCCTCGGCGGTGCCTTCCACAATGCCTTCGTCCCTGGTGCGCTGAATAAGGCCGGGGATGGCGTTGTTCGGATCGGTGATGAGCAGCACGACCGAGGAAGAGTTCGTCGTCTTGACCACCCGCCCCACCACTCCGGCCGGCGTGATCACGCCCATCTCCGGTCTGATGCCGTCGGCCTCCCCCTTGTTCAGCAACACCGCGCGATACCAGTTGGTCGCATCCCGGCCGATCACCTGGGCGGCCAGCGTGTGCGGCGCGCCCTTCCGTTTGAATTCCAGCAACGCAGCCAGGCGCTGCGTCGCAGCCGCGGCTTCCCGAAGCTGACTGTTCTGCCCCCTCAACTCCTCGATCTCTTTCCGCAGCGCCTCGTTCTCCTCGCGCACATCCCGCAACGCCACGTAGCCGTCCCACAGTTCGGCGAGGCCCCGATCCACCGCCGAAAAAGCCGCAAGCGGCACGCCGAGCACTTGCCCGACCGGTCCGCCGAGGTATTGCAACAGCATGTGAATCTGGCCGGGGAGCAAAAAAAGAACGGAGAGCAGGAGGGCGAACAGAACGATGGCCAGCCGTCTCGTGCTGTATGTCGAACGAAAAATGGCCATCCACATCAGGGATGGAACCTTACCGGAGGCTGCTGCACTGCGACATGACGGACACCTTGCGAAGGAGATCGAGCTCGTCGAGGATCTTTCCCACGCCCAGCACCACGGACGTCAGCGGATCATCCACGGTGATGATGGGCAAATTGGTTTCCTCCCGGAACCGCGTGTCCATCCCCTTCAGCAGAGACCCTCCTCCGGTCAACACAATGCCGCGATCGATGATGTCACCGGCCAGCTCCGGAGGCGTATTCTCCAGCGCGACTTTGATGGCATTGACGATCGTCCCGATAGGTTCCTGCAAGGCTTCCCTAATCTCGGCGTCGTCCACCACGAGTGTGCGGGGGATGCCGGAAATCAGATCTCGCCCCTTGATCATCATCGTCTTGCGCTCCTCGAACGGATAGGCCGACCCGATTTCCACCTTGATCCGCTCGGCCATATGCTCCCCGATGAGGAGGTTGTACTTCTTCTTGATGTAATTCATGATCGCTTCGTCCATGCGGTCGCCGGCCACTTTCACGGACTCGCTGTATACGATGCCGCCCAGCGAGATCACGGCGATATCGGTCGTCCCGCCGCCGACGTCCACGACCATGTTGCCCGACGGTTCGGTGATGGGCAGACCGGCTCCAATAGCGGCGGCGACCGGCTCCTCGATCAAATAGACTTCCCGCGCCCCGGCCAGTTCGGCGGAATCCCTCACGGCCCGCTGCTCCACCTGAGTGATGCGGGACGGCACGCCGATGATGATCCGCGGCCTGACGAAGGCGCTCCGGTTGTGGGCCTTGCGGATGAAATACTTGAGCATCTGTTCGGCCATCTCGAAGTCGGCGATCACGCCTTCCTTCATGGGTCGGATGGCGGTGATGTTGCCGGGGGTGCGCCCGAGCATTTTTTTCGCTTCGGCCCCGACTGCGAGGACCTTTTCACTCTTCTTCTCCACGGCGACGACGGAGGGCTCGTTCAGTACAATCCCCTTCCCATGCACGTAAACCAGGGTCGTCGCAGTGCCCAGGTCGATCGCGAGATCGTTCGAGAACCAGCCGAAGACATCGCCGGAGAGTCCCACAGTTTGTCTCCCTTCCTCTCAGTCCTGTACGTTCCGTACGGTTACGCCGCCGTTCCGTTCATTCGGGCAGATCCAGCCGACCGGCGTCCAGCACCTGGGTATGGGCCACTTCGTCTCCGAGGCGGCGGCCCCGGTCGTTGCCGATCACGAGCAGCGCTTCGAAGGACACAACGGCGAGCGAACCCACCCATCCCACATAGGGAATCTGAAACAGCAATAGAGCCGCGGCGAAGGGCAGGTTGCGGATAATGGATTCCTTGAAGCCGGCTGCTTCACGCGTGTGCGGGACAATCGTTTCGAGACCGATCAACCGCTTGCCGACACTACGACCGCCGGCGAACCCATCGGCGACCAAGGCATAGGCGAGCCCAGCGAGGAAACCGACCGGAGGAACGACCTTGTCCGCAGCGGCGACGATGAGAAGATCGATCAGCTTCGCGATGAACCGGTTGAGGACGTGCGCCTTGGGATAGACACCGACATTCGACGGACTGACCCCGGCGACTTCCTCCGCCAACTGACCTCCTCGCAATTAGTGGACAAGTATAACAAATTGGGTCATGCAGCACAAACAAACAGACGATCCACACGCATGCCCACCGACGGACGCCGGAGGCGGTCCATGCGCGAGTCGCGGCCGAATCGTATGTCCTCGCGCGGCCTCCGCGCTCCCGTCGCTTGCCTTTGCGCGTGACGGCTGAGTAAAATCCGCACAGAGTCAACGAGGAGACCGGACATGATCAAATTGATGCGAGACGCCGCCCACAATTATCCCTGGTTGCTGAAATCGATCATGGGCATCCTGGCGGTCGCGTTCATCATCACGATGGGCTGGTGGGGATTCGGCGAGTCGCAGGGCAATATCGTCGCCTCTGTCGGCGATCTGACGATCACCCGCGACGAGTACCGGCGCGCCTATGAAAACACCTACCGCTTCTACAAGGACAAAGTGCAGGACGACTTCAAAGAAGAGACGCTCAAGCAGTTCGTGCTGGAGCAATTGATCGAAAACCGGCTCTGGTTGGTCGCGGCGAACGAAATGGGGCTGGCCGTGACCCCCGAGGATTTACGGGAGGACATTCTGCAGCGTCCGGAGTTTCAGCGGAACGGCGTGTTCGATCCGGACCTCTACCGCCGGCTCCTGGCCGCGAACCGCTTGACGCCGTCGATTTTCGAAGCGGCGCAGACGAAAGAGATTCTCGGCGAGAAAGCCAGAATGATCATCAGGGACGCGGTCGCCCTGACGCCCGCGGAGATCTCGGAAGCCCAAGCCCTCGTCGCGCGGCAAACGGCTGCGGACGCGGGCAAGAACCCAACAGCCACCCAGCGTATTTACCAGGACTTCTTGTTTCAGAAACAGCAGCGCGCGCTGATGGCCTACGCCGAAGCGCTCAAGACCCGGGTTCCCATCAAGATTCACAAAGAACTGCTCTAAGCCCATCGCCCTTTACCTTAACCCATCGCCTCCAGCCCCCGGCCCCTCGCCTCGCGCCTGTCGTTACAGGATCAGCATCGCGTCCCCATAACTGTACAACCGATACCGTTCGTCGAGCGCCTCCTGATAGGCGGCCCGCATGCGTTCGAGTCCGCCGAAGGCGGACACCAGCATGAGCAGCGTCGTCCGAGGAAGATGGAAGTTGGTCATCAGGACGTCGACGGCTCGGAAGCGATAGCCGGGGACGATATACAACTCGGTTTCGCCTCGAAAGGGCCGGATGTTCCCGTTCGGATCGGCGGCCGATTCCAACGCGCGCACGACGGTGGTCCCCACCGCCACCACTCGACCGCCGGCCGCTTTCATCCGGCGAACCAATTCCGCCGTTTCCACCGACACCTCGATCCATTCGGCGCCCATGCGATGTTCCTCGATGCGCTCCGCGGTCACGGGTTTGAAGGTGGCCGGGCCCACGTGCAACGTGACGGTGGCGAGCATGACGCCGTGATCGCGCAACGACGCGAGCAACCGGTCGGTAAAGTGCAGTCCGGCGGTCGGGGCGGCGACAGCTCCTTCTTCACGCGCGAACAGGGTCTGATACCAGGTCCGGTCCTCGACGGTCGGCTCGCGCTTGATGTAGGGGGGGAGAGGCATTCGACCGATCTCCCTCATGACTTCCTGAAACGGCCGGGGTGATTCGACGCGCACGGTCGTTCGAGACTCGCTGCGATCCACGACGACTGCGCGGGCCTGTGAGGCCAACTCGATCGCATCCCCCGGCCGAAATCTTCCCTTCAGCAGGACCTCCCAGATGTCTCCTCCCAGCTCCTTGACAAACAGCACGTCCACCCGTCCGCCGCCCGGTTGCTTGCGGCCGCTCAGACGCGCCGCCATCACTTTGGTATCGTTGACGACGACGAGGTCTCCGGACCTCAGCAAGGAAGGCAGATCCAGGACCCGTCGATGGAAGAAACGACCGGCTCCTCGGTCCACGACCAGGAGGCGAGCCTGGTCGCGAGGTTCGACGGGTTTCGACGCGATGAGACTCGAATCGAAGGGAAAGTCGAATTCGGAAAGCAACATCACGGGCCGGGAACGGATGGCGGCCGCACCAACGAAGCGGACTGGAGTTCAGTCCCCGGATAGTAATAGCCCAGGATCGTCGCAAAGGAATAGCCGAGCTCGGCCAGTTCCTTGGCGCCCCACTGGCACAACCCGACGGCATGGCCTGCCCCATACCCGGACACGACCACGTCCGGGCCTATAACGTCCAGATCGAACTGCGTACTGGGAATCGCCGCGTACCCGATGACGCGGCGCAGGTCCTCGCCGCGCAGATACAGTTCTCCCCCGGAGTGCAGGACCCGGAGTTTCGTCACCCGACCGGCCCGGCTGTAGGAGGCGGGCGCCAGCGTCACGATCGTGCCGACCGCAATCCCCTGTTGCCGAAGACCCCGCTCCAGGGTTTCCAGCTTAAACGATGCCCGCCACCGATAGTAGGGCGAGTTGGCGTCGAACGGACATTCCACACCCTTCAGGTAGGGCAAATCCTTCGACCAGACGTTGAGCGCATCCTCGGTGAGTCCCGCAGCGGTGGAAGAAAAAGCCGCATAGATCGGCGCCTGCTGATACGTCACGACGAGCCCGCGCGTCTCTTCGACCGCCTGCTCGATCCGGCCATCGATGCCGTGCCGTCCCCGATACACCTGATCCTGGGTGCCGGCGACCAGATCATAATCACGGCCGGCGCTCACCATCCGTTGGTAGAGCGCGTACGTGCGCGCAGCGACCGCCTGCGCCTTCAGCACCTCCGGATGCCAGGCCGCGTTGACTTCCGAAGGAACGACTCCTTTGACATATTCTTCCAGATCCAGCTCGTTGACGATCATGAGCCCTTTGCCCCGGCGCAACACGGACACCTGCCCGGCGACCTCCAGCGTCGTCATGTCCGATCCGGGTGGGGCGCCGTTCGCGTTGACCGACAGTCCGCTCGAGGGCCCCGCGGCGATCACGAGCGTCAGATGACCGCTCGACGCCCGGACCACGAGCCCGTCTCCGGGCGCTTTCTCTCCGTTCAGCGCGATCGAGCCGCCGACCGCCGTGAACGACATCGGCGGCCGCACCGCTCGCTGCTCCCCGTTCGAGAGTAGGAGCGTCAGGCGGTCGCCGGCTTGCAACTCGATCCGTTGGACGTCCTGCGCGAGCAGCACGCGGATTGACTCCGCCGCCGCGGCCGGCACCCCGCACGACGGTCCCGCCCATTGCCAGGCGCACAGTCCCGCCATCATGACCGTCGCGAGTTTCATCGCCTGAACAACCACGAAAGGAGATAGAGGAGCAGACTCAGCACGACGCTGAGGAGAATGCTGGTCGAGATCGGAAAGTAGAAACTGAAGTGGTCGCGCTTGATCGAGATGTCGCCGGGCAGCCTACCGAACCAACCTAACGCGCCTCCCAGAGCGGGCAGCTTGTCCGAAAGAGTAAGCAGCAGGCCGATCAGCGCGATGCCCAGCCCCAGCGCGATCAAGAGTTTGCCTATCGGACTCCAGTCGGGCATGGCGGGTTATTGTATCAGACATTCGGCGATCTGGACCGCGTTCAGCGCGGCGCCCTTTCTCAGATTATCGGCCACCACCCAGAGGTTCAGGCCGTTGGGGATCGATTCGTCCTCGCGGATCCGGCCGACGTAGACTTCGTCCTTGCCGGCCACGTCCAGCGGCATAGGGTAAATCTTCCGCTGCGGATCGTCGTACAGTTGCACCCCGGGCGCGGTGGACAGAATCGCCCGCGCTTCGTTGGCGGTCAGCTTCCGCTCCGTCTCGATGTTGACGGCCTCCGAATGTCCGACATAGACCGGCACGCGCACGGTCGTCGCCGTCACCCGGATCGACGGATCGCCCATGATCTTCCGGGTCTCGTTCAGCAGCTTCACCTCTTCCTTCGTGTACCCGGAAGGAAGAAACTCGTCGATGTGCGGCAGGCAGTTGAACGCGATCTGATAGGGATAGACCTTGGGACGCGCTTCCTTGAAGCTGAGCAGGTCCCGCGTTTCCTCTATCAGTTCGTCCATCGCCTCCTTCCCCGTGCCGGATACGGATTGGAAGGTGGTGACCACGATCCGTCTGATCCGCGCGCGGTCGTGGAGCGGCTTCAGGGCGACGACCAGTTGGATCGTCGAGCAGTTCGGATTGGCAATGATGCCCTTGTGCCTGAACACATCGGACCGATTGACTTCCGGGACCACCAAAGGCACGTCCGGCTCCATCCGCCAGGCCGCGCTGTTATCGATCACCACCGCGCCGGCTTGCGCGGCGAGCGGGGCGAACTCCCGGCTCACGTCGCTCCCGGCCGAGAACAGCGCGATGTCGACGCCCTCGAAGGAGTCCTTGCTCAGCACGTTGACGGGAATCTCTTCGCCGCGGAACGACACGGTTCCGCCGGCCGACCGGGCGGAGGCCAGGGGCAACAGACTCTCGACCGGAAACTTGCGCGCTTCCAGCACCTCGATCATCTCGGCCCCGACCGCGCCGGTCGCCCCGACCACGGCCACGCGATACGCTGCTTTCTTGGTCAGCATCTTCTCCGCTCCTCTGGCCCGTTACGCGTCACCTGTCACGTCTGTTTTGCCACAACCACACGAATCCGGTGGTTGAACGTGTCCGCGACGAAGATCGTCCCCCTGCCGTCGACGGCGACCCCGAAGGGATAATTTAGGCTGGCCTCCTCGGCCGGCCCCCCGTCTCCTGAAAAGCGGGCGACTCCGGTGCCGGCGATTCGCGTCACGATGCTTCTCCCCCGATCCCATCTTCGGATCAGGTGGCTGTCGGAATCGGTCACCAGAATGTTACCCTGTCGATCGACGGCAATGCCATAGGGACGGGACAGGCTCATCGAAGGCGCGTCCGTCTCACCCTGATACCGATACTGGCCGCCGTCGCCGAGGACGGTGCCGATCAGACCCGTGACCGGGTCGATCTTTCGAATCCGCCCGTTAAAGGTATCGGCGACATAGAGTTCCTCTTCCGGACCCAAGGCCAGCCCGCTCGGACCCGCCAAGCAGGCGTGAATCCCGCTTTCCCCGTCTCCGTCGTAGGCGGCAGTTCCCCTGCCGGCGATGGTTCGAATGAGTCCCGTTTCCAGATCGACGACGCGGACCCGATTGTTGCTTTGGTCGGCGATGTACAAGCGCCCTTTGCGGTCCACGACCACGGCGGAGGGTTCGTTCAACGCCGCGGCGACGGCGGGCCCGCCGTCGCCGGAGAACCGAGGTTGTCCCGTGCCGGCGACGGTGGTGATCACCCCGGTCATCCCATCCACACGGCGAATCCGGTGATTCATCGTGTCCGCGATATAAAGATTGCCTTGCTCATCCACCGCGACGGCCGAAGGGAAATTCAAGAGCGCCTCGGTCGCCGGGCCGCCGTCCCCCGCGAACCGCCCCTTGCCGGACGCGACGCCGGTGACAAACCGCACCGTCCCGCTGAGATCCGCCAGTTGCACGAACCGCTCGGGATCGGATCGATCCGGAGTCCCCAAGGGATCGTCGTCGGCTGCGGACGGATGCGCCGGAGAGAGACTTCGTCGATCACCTGCGGTGGAAGTCGGTCCCTCCCGCCTTCCCGCAACGGTCGTGATGATGCCGGTGGCGAGATCCACTTTCCGGATGACGTGGTTCTCCGAATCGGCGATATACACATGCCCGCGCCCGTCCACCGCGACGCCCTTGGGCTCGTTGAGGCACGCCGCCGTCGCCTGCGTCCCGTCTCCGAAGTAGTCGGGTTCGCCTGTGCCGGCGATCGTGTGAATCGTTCCCGGTTTCGCCGAAACCAACACGCCCCTATCCATGAACGCTACACGAGATTGCGCGCAATCGCGTCCCCCATTTCAGCCGTTCCCACGATCCTGGCCCCCGGACCGGCGATGTCCTTGGTCCGATAGCCCAGATCCAGCGTTTTGACGATGGCCTGCTCGATCGCTTCCGCTTCCTTGTCCAGATTGAACGTGTAGGAGAGCATCATCGCCGCCGACGCGATGGTCGCGATGGGATTGGCGATGTTCTTCCCGGAGATATCCGGCGCGCTGCCGTGAATGGGCTCATAAAGGCCGGCATGGGCGCCGAGGCTGGCCGACGGGAGCATGCCGATGGAGCCGGTCAGCATGGCCGCCTCGTCGCTCAGGATATCGCCGAACATGTTGTTGCAGAGCAGCACGTCGAACTGCTTCGGGTTCCGGATCAACTGCATGGCGCAGTTGTCGACGTACATGTGGGTCAGCTCCACATCCGGATAGGCTTGGTGAACCTCCGTGACCACGCGCCGCCACAGCTCGGACGACTCCAATACGTTCGCCTTGTCCACCGACGTGACCTTCTTGCGCCGTTTGCGCGCCGCGTCGAACGCGATCCTGGCGATGCGTGCGATCTCTTCCGTCGTATAGACCTCGGTGTTGACGCCCCGCTCGCCGCCGGGAATTTTTTCGATGCCTTTCGGTTTGCCGAAGTAAATCCCCCCGGTCAGCTCCCGCACGACGAGCAGGTCGATGCCCTCGATGACCTCCCGCTTCAGCGTCGACGCGTCGGCCAGCACCGGATAGAGTTTCGCCGGACGCAAATTGGCGAACAGGCCGAGCTGCTCCCGCAGCCCCAACAGCGCCCGTTCCGGCCGGAGACTGTACTCGAGCCCTTCCCACTTGGGACCGCCCACCGCCCCGAGCAGCACGGCATCGCTGTGCTTCGCCAATGCCAGGCTCTCTTGCGGCAGCGGGACGCCGACTTTGTCGATCGCCTGCCCGCCGATGTCCCCGGCGACGAATTCGAACGTATGCCCGTACCGTTCCGCGACGGCGTTGAGCACTTTGACCGCTTCGGGCACGATCTCCCGGCCGACGCCGTCGCCGGCCAACACCGCAATCTTCGCTCTCAACGATTCCTCCTCTTGTTGAGCCCCTTCCTCATCGTCCGAGCCCCTCGCCGCTCGCCCAGCCATTATTCCAGCACTTCCTCGTCCTGCGGACGCCAGGCCGGGTCCACGAGACACAGGAACTCGATGGGCGCGGCGCCGTCATTCTGCAGCGACTGCTTGCCCCCGGGCGGTACGTACACGACCGACCCGGGCTCCACCGGCACCGATCGGTCGCCGACCGTGAAGACGCCCCGGCCGGCGAGAAAGTAATACACCTCCGACGACGCCAGCCGGTGCCACTTCGACCGTTTGCCCGGCTCCAGTTTGCCATGCGCCAGGCTGTACCGGAGGGCCAGCGGCGTCTTGGCCGGATGCAGCAGTTCCCGCAGCCAGGTCTGATCACCGGCCAGAAACTCCGGGCAGTCGTTCAGGCTCGTCTTCAGCACGCGCGCCCTCCTTGGCCCATCCCCGTCGCAGTCCTCCGGGATGAACATACTCTCCATCAACGGAGAAAGAAGAAAACCGGAAGTGAAGCTACCGGCTGTTCGCTATTTGCTGCTCGCTACTTTCAAAGCAAGGGCGGCCACTCTATCCCGTGCCGCCCGCTCAAATCAAGCTCACCTTCTGCGCGGCATCGGCCTGTTTGGACGCCCAGAACGCGAGCTTGTTCAAGGCGTTCAGATAAGCCCGGGCGGACGCCACGATGATATCGGTGTCGGCCCCATGTCCCGACACGGTGCGCCCTCCTTCTTCGAGCCGTACGGAGACTTCGCCCTGCGCGTCGGTCCCGCCGGTGATGGCCTTGACCGCATACATCAGCAGCCGGCTCTTGGTCTGCGTCATCGCCGCGATGGTCCGATAGACGGCATCGACCGGCCCGTCCCCCGTGCCCGTCTGCTTGACCAGGCGGCCGTCGATTTCCAACTCCACTGTGGCGGTCGGAATCTTGTCGGTGCCGCTCTCGACATGCAGCCATTTGAGCGCCACCCGCTCCGAGATCTTCGCGATCTCCTCGGAGACGATCACTTCGAGGTCTTCCTCGTAGATCTCTTTCTTCTGATCGGCCAGACGCTTGAACCGATCGAAGGCGCGGTTGATCTCTTCGTCCGTCAACGTGTACCCGAGTTCCTCCAGCCGTTGCCGGAAGGCATGCCGGCCCGACAACTTGCCCATGACCAGTTTGCTGTCCACCAGACCGATGGATTCCGGCCGCATGATCTCGTAGGTGGTCTTCTCCTTCAGCAACCCGTCCTGATGAATGCCGGACGTATGCGCGAAAGCATTGGCCCCGACGATCGCTTTGTTCGGCTGGACCACCATGCCGGTGATTTTGCTGACCAGGCGGCTTGTCTTGGAGATCTCCTCCGTGTTGATCCTGGTGTCGGCCCCGTAGAAGTCCTTGCGCGTCCGCAACCCCATGACGATCTCTTCCAGCGCGGTGTTTCCGGCCCGCTCGCCGATGCCGTTGATGGTGCACTCGACTTGTCCGGCGCCCTCCAGCACGGCGGCCAGACTGTTGGCCACCGCCAACCCCAGATCGTTGTGGCAGTGGACGGAGATCACCGCCTTCGAGCTGTTCGGCACCTTTTCCCTGATCCCGCGAATGAGCTTGCCGAACTCCTGCGGGACGGCATAGCCCACCGTGTCGGGAATGTTGATCGTGCCGGCCCCTGCCTCGATTACCGCTTCCAAGACTTCGTACAAATAGGGCGGATCGGACCGGCTGGCGTCCATCGGCGAGAACTCTACGTCGTCCACGTAGCCCCGCGCGCGCTGGACCATTTCGACGGCCCGTTTTTTCGCTTCCTCCCGCGTCATCCTGAACTGGTATTTCAAATGAATGTCCGAGGTCGAGAGAAACGTATGGATGCGGACCCTGGGCGCGCCTTTCAGGGCCTCCCACGCGCGGTCGATATCCTCGGGCCTCGCCCGCGCGAGACTGCAGATGATGGGCCCTTCGACTTCCTGGGCGATCCGCCGCACCGCTTCGAAATCGCCGGGAGAACTGTACGCGAAGCCGGCTTCGATGATGTCCACCCCCAACCGGGCCAGTTGTTTGGCGATCATCACTTTTTCTTCCACGTTCATGCTGGCTCCCGGCGACTGCTCGCCGTCCCGCAACGTCGTATCGAAAATCCGAATCATCCGTGTCATGTCGGCACCCCTCTCCTTGAGCGAGCAGCTCAACAGCGAGCAGCCCATCGCTCCGCAGCGATCGGCTACGCGCTACCCGCTAGCGCGTTTCGCTCGGAAAAAACAAAAGCCTCCATCCCGTTTCAGGGACGAAGGCTTCACGCGCTCCGTGGTACCACCCTGATTCAGCGACCGGCTCGAAGGTCACAGGTCGGTCGCCCTTCATTGCACCCGTCTCGTGGGTGAGGCGGGGTCCGCTACCCAGGACGCCTCTGGCAAGTCATGTGAACCGCAGTGGGCGCCCGTTCACGGGCCCGGCTCGGAGGCGAGTTCGGCGAATCACGGGTTGGTTCGCACCGGCCACCAACTCTCTCGATTCCGTGCGGATCGCCTACTACTCCTCGTCGTCGCCGTTATTCTTTGCTGTCCAACAGCCTCACATCGGCCTTGGCCTGGCCGCCGCGCTTCCCGAACGCCTTCGCCAGCCATCCGAAGCCGCGCTCGACCGGCCCAGACACCGCGTACGCGGCAAAGATAACAAATAACATGACCTGAGGCCAAGCCATCACCAGCATGAGTCCCAGGATCACCCAGACCAGGTAATTGAAGTGGCGGCCGCCTCTGAACTTCAGATCCTTGAAGCTGCGATACTTGATCGTGCTGACCATGAGAAACGCCAGCGTCAGCGTGATGATCAGGATCAGCAACGGCTTGACCTCGGCGCCCATCCGGACGATGTGATGGTCGAAGATGACCAGTGAGGCAACCACCCCGGCTGCGGCCGGAATGGCCAGACCCGTAAAGTATTTGCTGTCGGTGTTGGCGGCGGTCGAGTTGAACCGAGCCAGGCGAACGGCCCCCAGGGCCACATAGGCGAACATCACCGCCGCCCCGAACATGCCCTGCCCGCTGAGCGCCCACGAATAGATCAACAGACCCGGCGCCACCCCGAACGACACCACGTCGGCGAGTGAATCGTACTCCAGACCGAACTGGCTCGTGCTGTTCGTCAACCGCGCCGACTTGCCGTCCAAGACGTCGAACCCCATCGCCACCAGGATCGCGATCGCCGCCGCGATATAGTTGGCGTTGAAGACTGCAAGAATGGCAAACACGCCGCAACAGAGGTTCCCGGTCGTGAACAGGTTCGGGATCAAATTGACGGCCCGCCGCCGCCTGCCATACTTCGCGAACGCGCCGCGGAATCCGGTTCCTTTCATCGGAGTTCTCCCAAGACGGTCTCGCCGCCTTTGACCCGGTCGCCCACGGCCACGCGCAGCACGGTGCCCACCGGCAGGAACGTGTCCATCCGCGAGCCGAACCGGATCAATCCGAACCGTTCCCCGCGCCGGACCACCTCGCCCGGAGACACCCAGCACACGATGCGGCGCGCGATCAAGCCCGCCACTTGCACGCAGAGCACCTTCGCGCCGCCGGCGGTTCTGAGCATAAGCGCGTTCTGCTCGTTCCTCAACCCGGCATCCGGCCGGTTGGCGGCCACGAAGCGGCCCGGCTGATAGACCACGTCTTCGACCGTTCCTTCGCAGGGAATGCGGTTCACATGGACATCGAAGATGTTGAGAAAGATGCTCAGCCTGATGCTCCGTTCCTTCAAGAACCGGGGTTCGTATTCTTCATCGATGGCGATGATCTTGCCGTCTCCGGGAGCGACGATCAGCCCCGGCTCTTGCGGGGTCGTGCGCCGGGGGTTCCGGAAGAACCACGCGGCAAAGAGCGTGAGTGCGCTGAACACCGCCGCGCCGACCGGCCAACCCAGCCACCCACAGGCGAGTGTAAGACCGCCCGCCGCTCCCACAAAGGGAATTCCATCTTGGACTATCGGCATGCCGGCGGCGCGATCAGCCATGGCGTTATCAATTCTTCGATTTATCGACCAGTTTGTCCTTTTTCAGCCAGGGCATCATCGCGCGCAGTCGGGCGCCGACCTCTTCGATCGGATGCGCTTCGCCCTTGGCCAGCAATGCGTTGTAGACGGGACGGTTGGCCTGGTTCTCCAACACCCACTCTTTCGCGAACCGGCCGCTCTGAATCTCCGACAGAATCCTCCGCATCTCCTTCTTGGTCTCGTCCGTGACGATGCGCGGCCCTCGCGTAACGTCGCCGTATTTCGCGGTGGTGCTGATCGAGTAACGCATGTTGGCGATGCCGCCCTCATAGATGAGGTCCACGATCAATTTGACCTCGTGCAGACATTCGAAATAAGCCATCTCCGGCGAGTAACCGGCTTCCACCAGCGTTTCGAATCCGGCCTGAATCAGCGAGGTGAGCCCGCCGCACAGGACGACCTGTTCCCCGAAAAGATCGGTCTCCGTTTCTTCCCGAAAGGTCGTCTCGATCACGCCGGCCCGCCCGCCGCCGATCGCGCTCGCGTAAGCCAGCCCCACTTGCCTCGTCTGGCCGCCGGGGTCCTGGTGAATCGCGAGCAACATCGGCACGCCGCTCCCTTTGGTGTACTCCGACCGCACCAGATGCCCGGGGCCCTTGGGCGCGACCATGAAAACATTGATGTTCGCAGGCGGCACGATCTGGCCGAAGTGGATGTTGAACCCATGGCCGAACGCCAGGTACGCTCCTGCTTTCAGATTGGGCGCGATCTCCTGCCGGTAGATAGCCGGCTGGGCCTCATCAGGCGCCAGCATCATCACGACATCGGCCGTCTTGACCGCGTCGGCGACGGGCATCACCTTGAGTCCGCTCGCCTCCGCCTTCTTCCAGGAGTTCCCTTCCCGCAGTCCGACGACAACCTGGACGCCGCTCTCCTTCAGGTTGAGGGCGTGCGCATGCCCCTGGCTGCCATACCCGACCACGGCGACTCTCTTGCTTCGAATCTGCTGCAGATCGGCATCCTTGTCGTAATAAATCTTCATCTTTCACTCCTCGTAATCCGTGAAACGTGACGCGTAATCCGTGATGGGTGGCGAGACTACGGTCCGATCCTCCGGAACCGATCACGCATCACGGATCACGTGGCTTCATTCCTTTGCAACCCGTTTCGGCTGAGCGGCCGCCGGCCTGATGGGTTCTCGGGCGATGGCGACCCTCCCGGTCCTGATCAGTTCCTTGATACCGAGCGGCTGGAGCAGGTTGATGATCGCTTCGATCTTCTTCGGATCACCCGTCACTTCGATCGTGTAGGTCGTCGGCGTGGAATCGATGACGTTGGCACGGAAGATGTCGGCGATCCGCAGGGCCTCGGCGCGGTCCTCGGCCCTGGTATGGACCTTGATGAGCGCCGTTTCACGCGACACGAACTCGCTCTCGTTGAGGTCCACCACCTTGATGACGTCGATGAGCTTGTTGAGCTGCTTGACAATCTGCTCGATGATCCGGTCGTCGCCCGAGGTGACGATCGTCATCATCGACATTGACGGGTCGAGGGTCGGCGCCACCGACAGGCTCTCGATGTTGAAGCCGCGCCCGCTGAACAACCCGGCCACGCGCGAGAGCACGCCGAACTTGTTTTCCACCGTAACGGAGATGATGTGTTCCATCTTGAGCGAATGGCGAACAGCCGGCAGCGAATAGCCGATAGCTCGGAGCTCCCTGCTATGCGCTATTAACTGCTCGCTTGATCACGCAGTCAGCACCGTGTCTTTATCTTCCGGCGTCACCGGCGTCGGCGTCGTTTGCTTCTTCTTCAGCTCCGGCGGATCAGCCAGGATCATTTCATGGTTGCAGCCGCCGGCCGGAATCATCGGATAGCAGTTTTCGTACGGGTCCACCGGCACATCGACGACCACTGGTCCGTTCGCGGCAAGGGCTTCCTTGAGCACGCCGTCCAAGTCCGCGACCTTCTCCGCCCGCAGGCCGACCGCCCCATAGGCTTCTGCCAATTTGACGAAGTCCGGTACCACGTCCAGGTAGCTCGACGCGTATCGCCCTTCATAGAACAGGTCCTGCCACTGGCGCACCATCCCGTGAAACCGGTTGTTGATGATGACCAGCTTCACCGGCAGCTTGTTGACGACGGCCGTCGCCATCTCCTGCATATTCATCTGCACACTGCCGTCGCCGGCGATGCACAGGACCAGCCGGTCGGGAAAGGCCGCCTGGGCGCCCAACGCGGCGGGAAATCCGAACCCCATCGTGCCCAGCCCCCCCGAGGTCAGCCACCGGTTCGGCTTGGCCAGTTTAAAATATTGCGCCGTCCACATCTGATGCTGGCCCACATCGGTCGACACGATCGGATCGCGATCCTTGGTCAACTCGTACAGCCGTTTGATCACATGCTGCGGCTTGATGGGCCCCTGCGGATCCTGTTCGTAGGTCAGAGGGTGGGCCTTCTGCCACTCGTGTATTTGATCCCACCACGGTTTCCGAAGTTCTTTCTGATCCCCATTCACCGTCGCCCGCAGGATCTGATTCAGCTCCCGCAGCACCCGTTTGCAATCGCCCACGATCGGGATATCGACATGAATGTTCTTCCGGATCGAAGTCGGATCGATGTCGATGTGAATGATCTTGGCATAGGGACAGAATTCCGAGACTTTTCCGGTCACCCGGTCGTCGAAGCGCGCGCCGACTGCAATCACCAGATCGGAATAGTGAACCGCCATGTTGGCCCAATAGGTGCCGTGCATCCCCATCATGCCCAGACAGAGGGGATGCTCGCCGGGAAACGCGCCTAGAGCCATCAGGGTCATATCGACCGGGATCTGGGTCAGTTCGGCCAACTCCAACAATTCCATGGACGCGCCGGAGAAAATCACCCCGCCGCCGACGTACAGGATCGGCTTCTTGGCCTTCATAATCGCTTCAGCCGCCTGCTTGATCTGCCACTTGTTCCCGTCGTACGTCGGGTTGTAACCCCGGATCGACACCGAGTTCGGGTAATGGAAGTCGGCCTTGTTCATCGACACGTCCTTCGGAATGTCGACCAAGACCGGGCCCGGCCGGCCGGTGGTGGCGAGATAGAAGGCTTCCTTGATCGTGACCGCCAGGTCGTTCACATCCTTCACCAGGAAGTTGTACTTGGTGCAGGGCCGGCTGAGCCCGACGTTGTCCGCTTCCTGAAACGCGTCGTTTCCGATCAGACTGGTCGGCACCTGTCCGCTGAAGCAGACCAGCGGCACGGAGTCCATGTAGGCGTCGGCCAGGGCAGTGATCACGTTGGTCATGCCCGGCCCGGACGTGACGAGCGCGACTCCCGCCTTGCCGGTGGCTTTGGCATAGCCTTCGGCCATGTGTCCGGCGCCCTGCTCGTGTCTCGTCAGGATGACTTGAACGTCCTTTTGCTGATGCAGGATATCGAAGATCTTCAAGACGACCCCGCCCGGCAACGCGAAGATGGTCTTGACCCCTTCGCGGCGGAGGCATTCGACAAAGATCTCTGCACCGGTGAGCTTCATAACTCCCCCTTTGCTCCCCACCGCCTCAGACCTGAGACAAACAGGGCACCCGCCGACGTGTCACGAGAGATGACGCCGGCAATCGCTCCGATCTTATTGAAAAATCAATGACTAAGATGGGCGATCGTACCATCGCCCACCGGCGGCGTCAATAGGAATGACGGCGAGCCGGAGAAAAACGGCTCGATGACAGTCTCTGCCGCTTCGTGCTAGGCTCCGATCCCCGACCTGCCGGTCCGGCAAGGTTCGATTCAGACAGGTGAGCGCGATGCCAGAGATCCACGTCACGGTGCTCTCAAAGCAAGACTGTCACTTGTGCCGGATCGTTTACCGGATGGCGCAACGACTCCAGCGGGAGTTGGCGTTTGACCTGACCAAGGTGGATATCGACACCGACCCGCACCTGGCCACCCGATACGGGAACCGTATTCCGGTCGTGTTGATCGATCAGGTGGAAAGCCTGTCGGGCAAGATGACGGAACGGGACCTGCGACGGGCGATTCAAAGGGCGCGCTGGAGGAGACCTATAAGCCGGATTCTGTACCGCCTGAGAGAAGCTCTCACACGGCGGTGATCATTTCTCTGGGACCCGGATTGCTCCGGGCCTCAAGCGACCTACCCGAGGACCTCGGCCGGGCCGGCCTTTCCGAATCCGGTCGGCACGCCGACCGCTCCGGTCGTCCTCCTATTTGGTCTTGCTCCGGGCGACGCTTACCGTGCCGTTTGTGTCGCCACAAACGCGGTGGGCTCTTACCCCGCCGTTTCACCCTTGCCTGATCCGAACGCGACTCAGATGGGGGTCCATGTCGCTTCGGCCATCGGCGGTCTGTTCTCTGTGGTGCCGGTGTCGGATCGCTCCGCCTGGGAGTTACCCAGCGCCCCGCCCTCGGAGTCCGGACTTTCCTCCCACCGGGGAACCCCGATGAGCGATCACCCGATCTCCTCCAACGCGCAGGGTCAGTATAGTCATCGGGTCGTGATCGTTGCAAGCATCGTGACGCGAAGTGACACGGCGATGACTTCGCCGGATCGCTGAAGGAGATGGAACCGGATGGCCCAAGGGCTTGATAAAAGGGCGGAAGAAAAAACCGATCTACTCGGCCGGCTGATGAGCCACGGCGGCCAGAGCATCAACAGCGCTGAGGTTCACCGGGCCGGATCGCGAAGGAGGCGCGTCGGTGAGGTAAAACGGGGCGTCCTTCAAGAGTTGATCCTTCAGCGCGAGCAAGCAACGCTCGATGACTTGTCCTTTAAGTTCTTCAACAGCCAACGGAGTCGCACCGAACAAGTGATAGTAGGCCGTCCCCTTGGATGATGCCTGATACTGCCTGAGCTGCCCGTCCCACCGTTGCAGGTCCAACGTCATCTGCGCTTCGTAGTCGTATTCCAGGGGAAGGAGCGGGGTGGCCAGGAACATCGACGCGCCGATGAGGAACCCCTTGAAGGCCGCTTGCCCGGCATGGGAATCCACGGTCTGGCGCATCGACAGGCGAGCGACCACGTGCTTCCGATCACCCAGCGGCGGCTGGGCGTGGGCCGGAAAGAGGAGCTGCGAAAAGACGCCGGTGTCGTACAGGGCGCTCACCAGGCGGCGGTCCAGGTCGGCGTTTGGATTGAGCGGCGCCCCGTTCTGCTCGATGAAGAGAGTGTGCAGCACGACCGGAACTCGCGCTTCGGCCGGAATGAGCGCGATCGCGGTCGGTGCAGCAGGTGGGGTAGTCTCTGCGAACTGCGTCCACCGCGCGCACCCGCCGCAATAGACCGCCAGGGCCGCGCAAGCGATGACGGCGGCCGCCGAGAACCTTAGACGCGATCGACCACGTCGCAATGCCGGCTGTACGCTCATGCCCAAGGCGCCTTCCTTGCTAAAAGAAAAAAAACGAAAAGCCCGCGAACGGCAAACTGGAGTTGATACCGAGGTTCGGCATGCGCGTGCCGGCATTAGAAATATGATGGAAGCGATACCCGACATTGAACGCCGCTTGATTGGTCAAGAACCAGGAGACGCCGAGCCCTGCCGTGACGATGAAGTTGAATCGAGAGGACTCTTCGGGGATGCGTCCGCCCAAGTCGGTCCAGAACGGACCGCCGGCGAATTCGACATAGGGCCGCAGGCGATTGAGTGCGACGAACGTGTATTTGATCTTGGGTGTGAACCCAACGCCATGCGTGAGAACCGGTTCGCGAAACTCGATGTAGACCACCTCCGCGCCGACCGTGGTCTGACCTCGATACCAGCCGTCTCCGATCGGCTCATGCAGCACCATCCCCCACGACGGCATTAGCGCCGGGCCTTCCTGTTTGGTCACATGCTTATTCGTGAGTCGGTGGGGAAGCAGGTAGCCGGCCGTCAACCCGATCTCTTGCGTACCGGCTGGGAAATGCGGCTTGATCTCCTCGGCCTGGCTGTTGACGGTTGAACTGACGATACTGCTCGCTAGAATCATGACCAGAACAAGAACCCGTACCCTCATGCGAGATGGCTGTTCGTCGTCCTACCGGTTGAAGAAGCATGCGCCTGAACCGCCGGCGCGAGTGCCTACACAAAGCTAGCAGAAGTTTGGGCGTTGTCCAGGAAGGGAAACCACGCAAGGAGAGCCGATCACGGCCCGAGCGTGTAGCGCGGTCCCCAGCCTAACGCTGCCCCCGTGCCCCCTGATCTGGCGCCTTTCCTGGATCCCCTCATTGGCGCGGAAAAGACCGCGCCGACTTAGCGACGAGCCTCGAGGTAACGCCTTAAGACGTTGGAAACGGAGCGCGCCCACACCGTTTGAGAGAAGCGCGGCAAATGGAAGCCCTGCTCCCACCGTGACCGGAGCTTCAGGAGGGACGATTCCTTTCCATATTTACAGCTCTGACAGGGGTGAGGGCGGTCAGTGATCAGGGAGGTGGGCTACTGTGTGAAGCGTTGCCCAAGGTAGCGTTCAATCGCGCCGACCTAGCGGGGGAACAGATCTTGCGCCTTTCGCACCGCGTCCAGAACGATCGCGTCCACAATGGCATCAGACTCGTGCACGAGCCGATTTCGGAGGCCGGCCGAGGGTGCCAGGGCTTCGGCCAGGTCTCGTGGAAGCACGCCGCAATCCGCCAACCGTAAAAAGCCCTGGTAATAATCATCCGGAGCACCGTGCCTGTCTTGGACAAGGATGTGCGTGTTGAGATCGATCGCAGCCTCAATCAGTTCTTGCAACAGTCGTTCAGTCCCCTTCCGCGTGAACAATTCATCGCGATACCGCTGAGGACTGATTGAAGCGATTGGTTCAAGCGCCTTCAGATTGTCGACAATGACTGCCAGTTTCCGCCGAAGCACCGCCGGATCGGACGGTGTCATGCGACGCCCCTCGCGCGCAGGAAACGCTGAATCGCGTCGCGCTGCGCGTTGCGCAACTTGGCCGTATCGACATACCGCCGGTGAGCCAACGAACAGAACGTGACGTAGAGACCGGGCGACTGTTCATAGAGCAGCACGCCTCCACGCACCACCTCCATCATCATGACAGGCGATGCCCGCCGCAAGTCCACCACATCGACGCGATCCGTGCGAAGCAACTGCGTCACTTGATTCGTCATGGCCACGAGATCGAGCGGCCCACGCCCTTGAAGAGCGAGATCGATGTCGCTCTCCGCATGCATTTCCCCGGCGGCCCTAGACCCGAACAGGATGACCAAGTCGATCTCGGGATTCTCATAGAGCGGCGAAAGCTGCTCCCGGAGGCGGGACAGATCAGGGTTGGTCTTCATACCGGCGGGCTCGTCCTGGGGCTTCATGCTGCGGCCCACGCTACCAGCGTCTCTGTTCGGCGTCAAGACAGGCCGGAGAGGTCGCGTCCTCCCATTCCCTGCCCGTGGACAAACGCAGAATGGCGTATAAAGTTCGGAGGGTTGCCGAGGAGTTGAGGCGTTGGGCATCCATTGGTTCAAGTATTGCGCACGGATCCGCCCGGTTCCCCGAGGACCTGGATATCCTGTATCGCCGGTCGTCAGATAATTTAGAACACCTGAAGAACTGACCTCCCGCGCGCCCCGTGGCGCTCCATTCATCAGACACTCCATGGGCCAAGTCCCATGCCACGCGCGATAAGTCAATAACTCATGTCTGACACCATCTCTTATGCTCTTATGCAAAGACTCCCGCTCTTATGCAAAGACTCCCGGTACCTTTTCTGCTTTTCAGCGCCGGTGAGCGGAGCTAAATGCCACAGGCGCACGCCGCGCCATGAGGACAGCGGCGTGCGAAAAGAGTTCTATTCCCCATGACCGGAGCCTTCGAGATGGGCGACCCCTTTTCTATTCCACGAACCGTTTCGATTGCTCCTGCGCTCATACGTAGTTCGCACCATACCAGTCGGCCACCCACTCCCAGACATTTCCGGCCATCTGCAAGAGCCCATACGGGCTCTTGCCCTGTTCGTAGGACCGCACCGGCACGAGCACCTGGCTGTAGCTGAACCGGGCGCCAAGCGCAAAGTTGGCGTAATCTTTCGTCGGCACTTGATTGCCCCAGGGGTATAACCGGCTGTCGGTGCCCCTCACCGCTTTTTCCCATTCCGCTTCCGTCGGCAGCCGCTTGCCTTTCCAGCGGCAATAGGCGTCGGCGTCCGCCCAATCCACTCCAATCACCGGCCGGTCGCCATGCAGGGCGAGATTGACGGATTCCCACTGCCACGGGGCGGGCCGCGGCTGTGCCCGAGGAACGCCGCATACTGCGCCGTCGTCACCTCGTATTGATCCATGGAATAGGTGCCGAGCCACACGCGATGGGTCGGCCGTTCATCTTCCAGCGCCTGCGTGCCGTCGAAGCCCATCACGAATTCGCCGGCGGGGATCTCGACCATGGGAGCCTCAGCGGTGGCCGCCGTGTCCACCGGTCTCGATATTCTAAGCCGCTCGAGCTGGGCCCCGGCAGGAAGAGTGAGGATGAGGAAGTGGACAAGAAGTGGTAAGAACAACGGGGCTACGACATATCGCATCGCGCCGTAGCATACACAACGGCGTTGAATGAAGCGAAGGGGGAAGGAACTCCTGACAGAAAAGGGGTCGGGAGTCTTTGTTTGCGATAAGGGCTCGGCCATCTCGAAGACATTGGGATCGCATGCGTCTCCAGTTCTACACACCGCCACCACCGTCAACCTTGCGCACGATGATCCAAATAAGACTCCTGATAATCATCTCGAAGGCTCCTCACGTGGAGTGTAGAGGGAGCGTCGCGCCTGTTGAGGCGTCGCTCAGCCACCTTTAGAGATGAGGGTCAGAAGAAGCACGATGCCGGGATCGATCGGCATAGGACCAATCGTGTCGTCGTGGTGCTCGATGACGAGGACCGGGTGTTGTACCAGAAGCGGCGGCGCAATGAACTGCCTCCGATCCTCCTGGCGTTGGAGCCCGTTCGGCCGACGCTGCACGGCATCGCCGTGGAGTCCACCTCTAATTGGTCCTGGCTGGTGGACGGCCTGATGGACGCGGGCTACCGCGTGCACCTCGCCCATGTCCCCGCGCTCCCGCCGGACAGGGGGCTCAAACACGCGGACGATCGCCCCGACCCGCGCTGGCTGGCGTACCTGTTGCGGTTGGGGCGCCTGCCCACCGGCCACATCTATCCGAAAGCCGAGCAGGCGCTCCGGGATCTCCTGCGCAAGCGCAGCCAACTTGTCCGTCAGAAGACGGCCGTCGTCCTGAGTCTCCAACGCCTGCTGCCCGCCTGACCGGCACCCGCTTCTCGCTGCGACAGATGCAGCCGCTCACGGCCGAGACCCTACCCGCGCTGCCGCCCGCGCCGGAACACGTCCGCTCGGTGACGAGTTCCTTCAGCGTGCTGCGGGGCCTGGAGACGCCGCTCACCACCGTGGAGCAGGCGGTGCGCGCCCAAGCCAGCTCGCATCCCGGCTTCGCCCTGCTGCAGACCGTGACGGGGATCGGCCCCGTCCCGGCGCTGACCATCCGGTTGGAGACGGGCGACCTCCGCCGCTTCGCCACCGTCGGCCAGTTCGCCTCTTACTGTCGCTGTGTCAGCAGTCCGTATCTCAGCAACGGGATCCGCAAGGGCGCCGGCAACCCCAAGAATGGGAACCAGTACCTGAGTTGGGCGTTCGTCGAAGCCGCGCCCTTCGTGATTCGGTCCGACCCGCGGATCCGCCGGGTCTCCCAGCGCAAGGCCGCGCGCACGGCGGCGGTCGTCGCCCCGAAGGCCGTGGCGCACAAACTGGCGCGGGCCTGCTATCACATCCTGCGGGAGCAGGTGCCGTTTCAGGTGAGCCGTGCGTTCGCGGCGTGAGCACGTGGTGGACCGGCGCAGGAGCCCGCAAAAGGGGTTGGCTCCGAGCCCACCGTTCCTGAGTGGTCCTGCGCCTGCCCACCCAGACAGCCTCCTCACCGGTGAGGGGGCTGAGTCGCCTCGGCCGCGAGCCACGCGAAGGGTGGCGCCGCGGGGCAGCCACGGGTCCTGTGCTTCGTCATCATGGACGTGGTCGGGCACCTACCGTTCTCTGGGGCGCCAGGTGCCAGGGGTGGCAGGGAGGTCGATCGGCTTCCCTGACTCGCCTTGATCCTGATGGGTGACTGGTGCGGCTCCGCTTCCGGAGTCGACACCACGGGCAACGAGAACGGGGATGCGCCTCAGAACCCAGCGCCGGTGAGCGGGGCTAAATGCCACAGGCGCACGCCGCGCCATGAGGACAGCGGCGTGCGAAAAGAGTTCTATTCCCCTTGACCGGAGCCTTCGAGATGGGCGACCCCTTTTCAGTGTTCTGCGCGGTGGAGTCAGACGTCGCACTACGCCCGTGAGAGCTTGGCACATTCCCGCTTGACAGCGCTCCGCGGAAGGCTCAGAATTTTTGCGCTGTTCGTGCGATCGGGAGGGCACTCGGCGATGCTGTGGAGTGCGGACGTCCTCGAGGTCAATCCCGACTGTCAAGTGACCGTCCATTACGTTGGACGCGCCAAACAGAAAGTTCTGCTCGCCGACAACTTCTACCGGCACCCCCAGCAGGTTGCGGAACTCGCCCTCAACCTCTACTACACTGAATCCCGCTCGCTGGTCGGGAGCTACCCCGGGTCCCGCGCGCTCATCACCCTCGACACCGCCCCGCTGCTGCAGGCTCTTGGCAGGCTCTGGGGGGAGCCGCTCCGCCCCTACCACTCAGACTACCACCCGGTCATCTTTTCGGCCATCCTGAACAAGGGCTACATGTTGACCCCGTGGCAGCGCCAGCCGCACATCGACCAGGGGGTGACCGCGATGGTCTACCTGAACCCGGAGGAACTCTGCGCGGGCGGGACGGGCCTGTACCGCCATCGCCCGACCGGGTTGGATCGCTTGTCCGTTGGCATCACGCCGGAGCTGACCCGGGTTGCCGAGCACCACGGGTTCTCCAGCCAAGTGCTCCGGACCGAGGAGGGGTACGCAGAGTTCTTGAACACCGTTTTCTTCAATCCTAACTACGCGGTGACAGACAACGCCTACATCAACGACGGGAATGAGTTCTGGGAGCTGCTCTACCTCATCGAGATGAAGCCCAACCGGCTGGTGATCTTCGACGGCCGCATGTTTCATTCGCAGCACATCCAGAAGGACCAATTCCAGGAGTACTTCCGGATCAACCAGATCCTGTACTTCCAGGGACACGACTGACCCCCCGCTCGCATCTCCCGCTCCTCCGATCGACAGCAGCCCGATCGGCGTGCCCCCGATCCTATCGTTAAGACGCTGCGCGCAGGAGTCAATCCCATGTTTAGTTGAAATTGCGAAGCGGTCTCCTCCGTGGGTTGGGCGTCGTTTCCGCAGACCTGGGATGTTTTGGCCCATCGGCCTGAAAAACGGCTTCCGTCTTTGCCCGAGGATCAACGATCGTCATGCGGTCCATACCAAGCCCGAGGGTCCTGAGCTCAGGCGATGCGGGCATCGGGCACGTCTTCGCGCTAGATCTCCCGCCGGAGCGCGGCCTGGAGCTGGGGCAGATGCCGATACCCTTTGATCCGCCGCAAGCGAGGTTCGATCGCCAACAGGGCGCTGGCCACCAGCGGTGTTTCTGCTCCGACGTGCGCCAGCGGTCCGCCTTGTCCGTCAATTGGCCGAGTTGGGCGTTCAGCGATTCCAGACAGTTGGTCGTCTTGAGACTGCGGCCCAAGGCGCCGAAGACCCCGAGCGGATGCAGCGTCAACGTCTCCTCCAGGCCTTCCTCCAGACTGGCCGCGGCCGAGCGGTTGACGAGCCGCAGCTCGCGCCGGAGCGCCAACAAGGCCGCTTGGGCTTCCGCACAGGTGGGCTGCTCATAGGCCTGCTGCAGGCGCCGACGCCACGCCGCCTGCTGACCTTTCGGCCGAGAGGCCAGCACGTTTTGGCGTTTATGCCACTGACAGCGCTGCACCACCGCCTGGCGGCCGCACACGGTCTGAATCGCCTTGCATAGCCCCTTCGCGCCATCAATCACACACAGCAGCCCACGATCCGTGCGGAGTCCCCGCTCCACCAAGCCCCGCAACAACGCCGCACAGGTGGTCTCGTTCTCCGTCGCGGTCTGCACGACTCCCAGCAGCTTCTTCTCGCCCGTCCGCAGAATCCCCAAGGCCAGGACCATCGAATCCTCGGCGAAGGTCTTGCCATCGAGGACCAGCACGACCACGTCGTCCGGCTCCAGCCGGCGTGTGCGGAACCGTTCCAGGGCCTGGACGCTGGCCAGAATGAACCGCCGCGAGACACTGGAGGAGGCGCTCAAACCGAACGTTTCCGGCACCGCCTTCGCACAGACCGTATTGAGTCATCTAAAATTTTACCGAGCGACCGATCGTTGCGTCATTTGTCAATCTGACCCTCCGAGTTCGCATGGGGCGGGCCAGAAGGAGGGGGAGGATGGGGGGCAGCGGGGATGGCGCGACGGTCGAAGCATGAGTCTCTGCGGGTGATGTGGCAGCGGTATCAGCGGGCCAGCCGAGCGGAACGCTCAGCGTTGCTGGACGAAGTGACACGAGTCTGTGGATATCATCACAAGTATGCGATCAGGCTCCTGAGCCGGACGGCCCCACCTCGGCCGCCTGTGCGCCGGGTGGTCCGGCGGCGGCCCACCTATCCAGAGCCGGTGATTCAGCTCCTCGCGCAGATCGGGGCGGCCTCGGGCTACCTGTGCAGCCAGCGGCTGAAGGCGGCGCTGCCGCACTGGCTGCCCTGGCTGACGCGGCGCGCCACGGTCACGCCGGCGGTGGACGCGCAACTCCGGCGGATCAGTGCCCGGCAGCTCGACCGCCGGCTGCGGGACCGGAAGCGACGGCTCAAGCGGCGGCTGTATGGCACGACGCGCCCGGGGTCCTTGTTGAAGCAGCAGATCCCGATCAAGACGGAGCACTGGGACCTCCGCACGCCCGGCTATCTGGAGATCGATCTGGTGTCGAACGCGGGCGCCTCGGCCACTGGCGAATGCCTGCACACCGTGGACTGTGTGGACATCCACACGACCTGGGTGGAGCGCCAGGCCGTGATGGGCAAGAGCCGTCACGGGGTCGTGCAGACGATGACGACCATCGAGTCGCAGCCCCCGTTCCCCCTGCGGGGCGTGGATTCCGACAACGGGAGCGAGTGCATCAACGACCACCTGCTGGCGTGGTGTCAGCAGCGGCCTGTTGGTCGACAGGTCCAGTTCACGCGCTCGCGCCCGTATAAGAAGGATGACAACGCGCATGTGGAGCAGAAGAACTGGACGCATGTCCGCAAGCTAGTGGGGTGGGAGCGGGACGCCACCGAGGCGGCGCGCACCGCGCTCAACGCGCTGTATGCGGACCTGCGGCTCTTCCAGAACCTCTTTCAGCCCTCGAGGACACTCGTCCGCAAGGTCCGGGTGGGCTTGCGGTTGATCCGCCGCGATGACGCGCCACAGACGCCCTTCGAGCGGGTGCGGGCCTGCGCCGACGCCGATCCGCGGACGGTGGCCGCTCTGGAGCAAGTCCTGCAGACGACCGATCCGTTTGCGCTCTCGCAGCGGATTGACCGGCACCTGGAGCGACTCTGGGCGCTGGCCACGCGGGCCAGCCGCACGCCGCGCGAAGTGGCTCCTCGGCCGCCGCAGCCGCGGGCGAGCACGCCCTGGCGTGGGTGAACCTTCAGCCCGAGGGTCCAGCGCCAGACACCGGCGCTGCCCCGGACAGGACGCTCATAGAGGGGATCTCCAGTGTGGACCGAGCGGCGATCGTTGATCCTAGCCAAATACGGAAGCCGTTTTTCCGACCGAGCGCCCGAAGAATCCCAACTCCAGGCTCAAGGGGTGCGTCGCTCGGTAAGATTCACAAATGACTCAACGATTCCCCGCTGGGTAAGATTTAGAAATGGCTTGATAGGCAGACTTCATACCGGCGGCAGCTCAGCCCGTGCAGCACCTTGCGGAACAGGCCCACATCCGCCGCCCGTGGCGCTTTCAACAGTTCATAGGTGGCCAGAGGGACTTCCTGGTTCCGGGCCAGCTCGCGCACCCGCGGGTAGACGATCGGCAGTTTCTGATCCAGCAGAGACACCGAGCCTGGCTGCTGCCCCCAGCGGACCAGCACGGGCTGCCCGCCGGTCCGGCTATACCGCTCGCCCGCCAACTCGGTGACCTCCTGGTTCAAGAGGTCCCCAACCGCTTGCAGCCCCAGGGGGATCACCGCCTGGATCAGGGTCACCAGGCTCACTCGGTCGTCCACCGGGGGGATCGCACCCAGAGTGCGTCGTCTGACCGGTCGGATCTTGCGTTCTTTCGTGATTCGGACGACGTTCCTCATGCAGCGGCTCCTTTCGTTGGTGTGATGTGGTGGTTGTCTGATCCACGATCACCGCACAAACCACAAAGGCAGCCGCTTCGTCAATTTTCAACTAAAGATGGCACACCCTCGCGCGCAGTTCAGCGGAAAAATAAAAGGTGTCACCCATCTCGAAGGCTCTGGTCAAAATCCAAATAAGACTCCCGACCCCTTTTCCTTTTCCCGAAATCGTTGTTGCCCATCGGGAGAAGCGAGATCACCCCTCGTTCCAGTATCTCCCAGAGTGCGTCCTGCGCTTTCCAGGAAAAGCCCCGGAGATACATTGCTTCGGTCAGAGCCGGCCAGACGGTTCCTACGGCTCATCGAGCGATCGGAGGTTTTCCACACCGCGCTCGTGGTGTTGGTCTTCCGCATAGATCAGCGCGATGAGCGAGCCTGCGTCTATGAGGACCACGCTCAGCCTCTACGCCGGCGAGCCGAGAGCACTCGTTGAAAGCGGTCTCCTGTGCGGACCGAGAGATCCGGGGGACCGCCGCGCACACTGCCGATCAAATCCCGAAGCGCATCGTACGGTCGTTCGGATTGCTCTTGCTCTTCGGCCTTTTTCGCAGGGACCCCGATTGCCTCACGGATGACCACGGATTTCGTACGCCCCCTTTTCCGTGCAAGCCGTTCAATGAGGCGTTCTGTCTTGGCATCGACACGGACCGTGAGCGGCATGTGACCTCCTCATCCAGTGTATGACGCGGGCGTACTACATCGCCGACAATCGCGCAAGAGTTGTGAAGCCGAAACACCGCGCGCAACCTTTCGTGCACAAGGCAGCTTAGAAGTCAGGAGGTCGAGTACCGCCCCGGTCGAGCAACACAGGACCAACTTTCCCTGCGTTCCTACCGCCCGCTGATCGGCGGCAGCTCAGAGCCGAGGCCGAGGCCGTTTGGCGGGTAGAGCGCCAGAGCTTCGGGCATCCATTTCTCGAGTTGCTGGATGCGCGTCCCGTGGCTGGGATGCGTCGAGAGGAATTCCGACGGCGATTTTCCGCCGGAAAGCTGTTCCATGCGCTCCCACAAGCGCGGGGCTTCGCGGGGATCATAGCCGGCCTGCGCGGCGAGCAACAGCCCGATGTAGTCGGCCTCGGATTCGTGCGCGCGACTGAACGGGAGCAGCACGCCCACTTGCACTCCGGCGCCGAGCGCCGCCATGGCGCCTTGCGAGAGGAGCGGGCTGCCGCCGCTCGCGCCTAAGGCGATATTGGCCGCCTGCAATCCGACCTGCGCGACGATGTTCTGGCTCATGCGCTCGGCGCCGTGCCGCGCCAGCGCGTGCACGACTTCGTGTCCCATGACGGCTGCCAGCCCGGCTTCGTTTTTCGCCACGGGGAAAATGCCGGTGTACACGGCGATCTTGCCTCCGGGGAGCGCGAAGGCGTTCATGGTCTTGTCGTCCTTGATGACGGTGACTTCCCACTGGAATTGTTTGGCCATCTCCGCGTACTTGGATTGCTTGGCCGCCTCGATGACCCGCTGCGCCACGCGCTTGACCGGCTCGACCTCGCGAGGGTCCTGGGAGATTTTCACCTTCGGGTCGTTCTTCACCTGCGCATAGGCTTGGGCGCCCAGTTGCAACTCCTCCGACACCGGCATCATCAGCAACTGTGAGCGTCCGGTGTAGGGATTGGTCTCGCAGGCGGTGAGGCTCAACAACGCCGCCGTGACTATGACTCCGCACATGCACCGACCGATCCGGCTCGCCGCTCCCATTGTCATTCCTCCCAACGCAGGTTCTCGCCCGATTCGAAATTGACCGCTCAACCGGGGTCTGTTAGATTAGCGCCCCGCTGCAGCCATGTCCACCTGGAGCCATTCCCGTTGACCGCCCCGCCCGCCCATTCGAGCGTCACCCGCATCGGCATCGATGAATCCGGCAAAGGCGATTACTTCGGCCCGCTGGTCGTCGCCGCGGTGTTTGTCGATGCGACGACCGAATCCGAGCTTCGCCTGATGCAGGTCCGGGACAGCAAGAAGATTTCGGACGGCCGGATTCTCGAGCTGGCCCCGGACATCCGCACCATCTGCCCGCACAGCGTGGTGGCCATCGGGCCCCAGCGCTACAACGAGCTGTATCGGAAGATCAAAAACCTGAACCGGCTGCTGGCCTGGGGGCATGCCCGGGCGCTGGAGAACCTGCTGGAGCGGGTCGATTGCGACTTGGCGATCGCGGACCAATTCGGGGACGAGCGGCTGATCCTCAACGCGTTGCAGGAGAAGGGCAAGCGGATCCGCCTCGAACAACGCCCCAAGGCCGAATCGGACCTGGCCGTGGCGGCCGCGTCCATCGTCGCGCGCGCGGAGTTTCTGCTTCGCTTGAAACGCCTGTCCGACGAGGTGGGGACGACGCTGCCCAAAGGCGCGTCACCGGCGGTGGAGCTGGCGGCCAGGATGATCGTGAAGAAGCACGGGCAGGAACGGCTCGGTGCGGTGGCCAAGCTGCATTTCAAAACCACCCAAGCGGTGCTGGCCGGTTAGACTGTCTCGCCGACTTCGTCGTCGGCCTTTTCCGCGCCCGGGCTGCTTTTCACGTCTTCCACCGGCCCGCCGTCCCAGTACAGCATCCGGTGGCAATAGGGGCAGGTCTGCAGCTCGTCGGACCGTTTGACCTCGGCGACGAGCTGGGGCGGCACCTGCAGCCGGCATCCTTGGCAGATCCCGTCCCGCACCGGCGCCAGCGCCAGGTCTTTGCGCGTCGCCTTGAGTTTGGTGTAGCGGTCGAAGAGCCCCTTCTCGATTCCGGCGGCGAGCTCCCGCTGCTTGCGGTCCAGCTCCGACAGCTCCGCCTCCAGTTTCGCGTCCAGATCCTCGAGCGTTTTTTTCTCCAGACCGAAGGCGCGCTCCGCCTCCGTCACCTTCGCCTGCGCGTCCTTGGCGGTCCGCTGCATCTGCTCGACCTTCTCCATCAGGATCAGGATCTGCTCCTCGATCTCGCCTTTCTTCTTGTTCGCCATCTCGATCTCGAAGAGATACGCCTGGTATTCCTTGTTGGTTTTGAGTTCGCTCATGCGGGCTTTCAGCTTCTCCGTCTGCGCCTCGTGGGCTTCCAGGTCCCGCTCGCGCGCGCGGCGTTCCTTGACGTGCGCCTCGACCGAATCGGCGGCTTCTTTGAGGAGCCGGGCGGCTTCTCGGAGGGGAGCTTCCGCGGCGGCCAGCCGCTCGGGGATTTTCCGTCGCTGTTCCTTGATCTCGGCGATTCGGAGATCCAGGGTTTGGAGCTCGATGAGAGATGAGAGATGGGGATTCAATGGAGCCCTTGTTTCCCTCTATCCGTGACACGCATGCCCGGACGTGTCGCCTGACGTCCACCCGGCGGCAATGGTGGGCCCACTAGGACTCGAACCTAGGACCAACTGATTATGAGTCAGCCGCTCTGACCACCTGAGCTATGGGCCCGTCTCAGCCGTGCGCCGACGCGCCCGATCCTTCACCATGCACGGCATTTTACAGGCTTTCGACGAAGCTGCGCAATTTCTTGCTGCGGCTCGGATGGCGCAACTTACGGAGCGCTTTGGCCTCGATCTGCCTGATCCGTTCCCGCGTCACCTCGAAGTCCTGCCCGACTTCCTCCAGGGTATGGTCCGTCGCCTCGCCGATTCCGAAGCGCTTGCGCAGTACCTTCTCCTCCCTGGGCGTCAGCGTCTCCAGGGCGCTGTTGATCTGGCGTTGCAAATCGTAACGGATCGCCGCTTCGAGCGGGGAGATCGCCTTCTTGTCCTCGATGAAGTCGCCCAGATGGCTGTCTTCCTCCTCGCCGATGGGCGTCTCGAGCGAGATCGGCTCGCGGGCGATCTTCAGGATCTTCCGCACCTTGTCCAAGGGGAGGTCCATCCGCTCGGCGATTTCCTCGGGGGTCGGTTCGCGCCCCAGTTTCTGCACCAGATGGCGGGATGTCCGGATCAGCTTGTTGATCGTCTCGATCATGTGCACCGGGATGCGGATGGTCCTCGCCTGGTCCGCGATCGCGCGGGTGATGGCCTGGCGGATCCACCAAGTCGCGTAGGTGCTGAACTTGTAGCCGCGTTTGTACTCGAACTTGTCCACCGCCTTCATCAGGCCGATGTTGCCCTCTTGAATCAGATCGAGGAATTGCAGCCCCCGGTTGGTGTATTTCTTGGCGATGCTGACCACCAGCCGCAGGTTGGCTTCGACCAGCTCCGCCTTGCCCCGCTTGACCTTTTCCTCGGCGATGTCCAGATGCCGCACGGCGTCCTTGATTTCTTCCGCCGAGACGAGGGCCTCCTCGGTTTCCAATTGCCGGATCCGGCCGCGGGCCGCCTGGAACGTCTTCTTCAGTTCCTGAAGCGTCTCCTCCGACAGACCGGTTTTGCGCTTCACGGCCAGCAGATCGCGTCGGCCCCGCCCGAGCCGCCTGAGCAGTTCGAGTCCCGCTTCGCCCGACACGCCGAGCTTCCGCTGGCACTGCGCGATCTCGCGCTCCGCCGCCCGGATCTGTTGCGCCAGCTCGCGGACCCGCTGGACCATCCGGTCCTTTAGGACGGCGTGCAGGTTGACCGATTCCATCTTCTCGACGACCTGCTGCCGGATCGCTTCGATCTGTTTCTTGATCTTCTTCTGCCGGGCCGGATCGTTGCCCGCATGCCGGCTCTTGTCGTAGAGGCTCTTGAGCGCGGAGGAGACTTTGCGGACCGCGTTCAGGGCGTCGAGCGTCTTCCGCTTCAGCTCCTCGTAATCGCGTTCGAGCTCCTCTTCCTCGAACTCCTCTTCGGCCTCCGTAACGGGAACGATCTCCCGGACGTCGATCTTTCCGTGCTTGAGTTGATCGCGCAGCGACAGGACGAATTCGATCGTCATCGGCATGCCGTACACGACCGAGGCGATTTCTTTCTTCCCTTCCTCGATGCGCTTGGCGATCTCGATTTCTCCTTCCCGGCTCAGCAGCGCGACGCTGCCCATCTCTTTCAGATAGAGCCGGACCGGATCGTCAGTACGGCTGAGCGCGCCGGGCGAGAGGTCGATCTCCTTTTCGCTTTCCTCGATCGCCTCGCTTTCTTCGACTTCCTCGGCCGTCTCTTCGTGTTCGCCTGTCTTCTGGAAGCGTTCGCCGTCGGCCGCATCGACGATCTCGATGTCCATCTCGCCGAACATGGTCATGAGATTCCCGAATTGTTCGGAGGAGACCACTTCGGCCGGCAAGGTGCTGTTCAGTTCGTCGTACGTCAGAAAGCCCTTCTCTTTCCCGAGTGAGATCAGCTTCTTCACCTCGCCGAGCAGTTCTTGTTTCGGCATAACGACTCCTTCGCAGACAACATTACACGGCGGACGGCTGGGCCCCGGCTTTTCTGATCCGCAATTCGTTGACCTGCGCGTTCAAGACTCGAACGTCCTCGAGCCGCCCTTCGCGCTCCGCCGTTTTGAGTTGGGCGATCAGCTCCCGAAGCATCGTTTCGGATCGCTTGCGTTCCAGGGCGGCCAGGCAGTCCCGGATATACCCCTCGACATCGTCGCAGGGCCGGTCCGCCAGCGACAGCTCGGTGGCCAACGGCCCGCACTCAGCATCGCCGACGACCTCGTCCAGCACCTCCCGCAGCCGAACCCGCCCGTCCCGGTCGAGGTTCTTGAGCGCGCTTTCGACGATCCGGCGGCAGGCTGAGTCCGAAAACCCCTCGGGCCGCAGTCGCCGGATGTCGGCCGGAGACAACCGCCCCTGCAACAGAAAGTGTACAAGATCGCGCTCCTCGGGACTGATCTTGGGCCGCGCCGGCGACGGCTGTCGCTGAGCGTCCCGCCTATTCCATTTCCTGGGTTCCCGAGCCAGCAGGGCGGGATACCGCTCGATCAGCCGTTGCTGACTGATCCCCAAACGTTCCGCCACGACGCGCAGGCGTTCTTCCTTCTCGATCGGGTGGGTGTGCTTTTGAAGCACCCGGAGCACGTCGTCCACGCTTCTGATCCGATCTTCGATGGTTCCCGACTCCGCGCCCTTCAGGCAATGTTCCAGGGCGAAATCGAGCAGGCTCGGCGCCTGTTCCTGCAACGAGAGAAAGGCCTCCGCTCCGCGTGTTCGGACGAAAGTATCCGGGTCTTCGCCGTCGGGCAAAGACACGACTCGGACTCCAAGCCCACTGTTCACGAACAGATCCAACGAGCGCAACGCAGCCCGGACTCCGGCCTGATCCGGATCGAACAACAGCACCACTTTTGAGACGAACGGACGGATCTTCTGGATATGGTCGGCGGTGAGCGCCGTGCCGAGCGTCGCGGCGACGTTGCCGATGCCGGCTTGATGCAGGGCGATCGCGTCGAAGTAGCCTTCGACGATAATGAGGCTGCCGGTCCTCCCGGCGGCGTCGCGCGCCAGGTCCAGCCCGAAGAGCGTCTGGCCTTTCTTGAAGAGCGGCGTGTCGGGAGAGTTCAAGTATTTCGGCGTCCCCTCCCCCAGCACCCGACCGCCGAATCCGACGATGCGCTGCCGCTGATCGCGGATCGGAAACATCACGCGGGCGCGGAACGTATCGTAGTATGCACCCGCGCCGGGGCTTCCCGACATCTGCTTGCGAGCCGCGGCCAACCCGGCCACGGCCAGGTCGGCGGGATTGAATCCCTCGCGGATCAACGCCTTCACCAGCGCGTCCCACTCCGGCAGGGCAAAGCCGAGCCCGAACCGCTCACTGATCTCCGGCTGAACGCCGCGCCCGATCAGGTATGCCTGCGCCTCCTTGCCCAGCGTCGCATCCGACAGATTACGCCGGAACCATGCCGCGGCGGCCTGATTGACTTTCTCCAAGTGCGCTCGACCGGCCGCGTTGGGATCCAGTCCCTTGCCCGCCAGCTCCGGCACCTGAATCCCGACTTTTTGGCCGAGGTCGCGGACGACCTCGGGGAAGCTGGCGCCCGTCATTTTCATCAGGAACGAAAAGACGTTCCCGCCGACCTTGCAACCGAAGCAATGAAAAATCTGGCGTGAGGGACTGACGTTGAAGGAAGGCGTTTTTTCGTGATGGAAGGGGCAGAGCCCCCGGAAGTTTTGTCCGGCCTTGGAGAGGGCGACGTGCTGGCCGACCACCTCCACAATATCGATCCGGTCCCTGATCTGGTTGATGATCTCGTCAGCAATCAGGCCCTGCCCCACAGCGGCACAGACTCCGTCTGGTTGAGTGGTCTCTCTGACTGAACCCCGGACAGGTATCGGCCGGCGGACCGGAAAAATTGACCGGTCACCCTAACAAACGAACCTGCGCGCTGTCAATGCGATGGGGAACCGCCCTCAACCCGGCGGCCAGGTCATGTGTCGGCCGCCAAGCAAATGAAAATGAAGGTGAAATACCGTTTGACCGCCGTGAGATCCGACATTGGTGACGACCCGGTAGCCGGACTCCGCCAAACCCCGCTCTTTCGCGATCTCCTTGCAGGTGAGCATCAGATGGCCCAACAACCCGGCGTCTTTCTCGTCCAACTCCTGCACCGATCGGATATGCCGTTTGGGAATGACAAGAATATGCGTGGGCGCCCGGGGATTGATGTCCTCGAAGGCCAGGGAATGGTCGTCCTGGTGAACCACCTTCGCGGGAATGCTTCCTTCGACGATCCGGCAAAAGATACAGGTGCTCACGCGCCGCTCCTCACGGTTGGGCGGGGCGCAGCCCCGGCTTCCCGTAGCGCTTGGCCAGTTCCTGATAGATCTCGTCGAGCGTGATCCGGTGATAGCCCAGAACCAGCAGGGTGTGGAACAGAAGATCGGCCACTTCGTAGACGATGTCCTCCCGCTTGCCGTTTTTGGCGGCCAGCAAGACTTCTCCCGCCTCCTCGGCGACCTTCTTGAGGATCCGATCGACTCCCCCTTCCAGCAAGGTGGAGACATAGGAGCCGGGTTTCGGCGACGCGCGCCGGTCCTGAATTGTCTGATAAATCCGCTCCAGAATCCCGCCGAAGGCCTCGGTCGTTTTCCCCGTTTCGGGCGTCCCGTGGTCGGTCACGCGGCTGAAAAAGCAGGACCGCTCGCCGGTATGGCATGTCGGGCCGACCGGCTCGGCCTTGACCAACACGGTATCCCGATCGCAATCGACGAAGAGATCCTTGACCAGCAGCCGATGGCCGGATGTTTCGCCCTTTTCCCACAGCTTCTTGCGGGACCGGCTCCAAAAATGGACGGAACGGGTTTCCAGCGTCTTGCTGATCGCCTCGCGGTTCATGTACCCCAACATGAGGACCGTGCCATCCCGCCAGTCCTGGACCACCGCGGGAATCAACCCCTGCTCATCGAAGGCCATGGAACTCTGGTCGTTCATCCCCGTTTGCCTGCTATGCGCTACCGGCTATTCGCTATTGGCGCTTCGCTGTTCGTATCTTATAGTCACCCAGCCGTCATTTCGACCGGAACCATCCGCACCGCCACCCCTCGTTCGCGCAGATATTTCTTGGCCTGGGGAATCGTGTATGTCCGGTAATGGAAGATCGACGCCGCCAGGACCGCGTCGGCCTGACCGACCGCCAGTCCATCGTACAGATGCTCCAGCGTGCCCGCGCCGCCGGAGGCGATCACCGGAATGGACACGGCCTGGGCGACGGCCCGCACAAGCTCCAGATCGTACCCCGCTTGGGTCCCGTCCCGATCCATGCTGGTCAACAGGATCTCTCCGGCTCCGTAACTCTCCATGCGGCGGGCCCATTCAATCGCCGACAAGCCGGTCGGTTTCCGGCCGCCATGGGTATAGACCTCCCATTCCGGCGACGCGCCGGACGGTTCGCCGTTTCGGCGCCGCTTGGCGTCGATGGCCACCACCATGCACTGTGTGCCGAACCGTTCCGCCGCCTGCCGCACGAATTCCGGATTCTGAACCGCCGCCGTATTGATGCTGACTTTGTCCGCCCCGGCTTTCAGCAACGCCCTGATGTCCTCCAGCGTCTTCACCCCGCCTCCAACCGTGAGGGGCATAAAGACCCGCTCGGCGGTTCGCTCCACGACGTCCAGGATCGTCTTGCGGTTTTCGTACGACGCCGTGATGTCGAGGAAACACAGCTCATCGGCGCCTTCCTGGTCATAGGCCATCGCCACTTCGACCGGATCGCCGGCATCGCGCAGGTCGACGAACCCGACTCCCTTCACCACCCGGCCGTCCTTGACATCCAGACAGGGAATGATCCGTTTGGTCAGCATGGTCACTCGCTATGCTCGCTTCAGGCACGGGGCAAGGGGCCTGCGGCGGCGATCGCCGCCGCGAGGTCCAGCTTTCCCTCGTAGAGAGCCTTGCCCACGATCACGCCTTCCACGCGGGGTCCCAGCGCCTTGATCGCCAGCACATCCTCCACGCTCGCGATGCCTCCGGATGCGATGACCGGGACCGAGGATGCGTCGACGATTTCCCGCAACGCCACCAGGTTCGGTCCGCTCAGCATGCCGTCGTTGGCAATGTCCGTGTAAATCACGGCGCTCAGGGGATACCCGGCGAGGTTCTTGAGCAAATCCTCCGCGCGGGTGTCCGAAACGCTGGTCCAGCCCCGCACGGCCACGTTGCCGTCACGCGCGTCCAATCCGAGTACAATGCGAAGCGGAAACTCCCGGCATGCCTGCTCCAGCAGGGCCCGGTCCCGCAAGGCCGCCGTCCCCAACACGACCCGGGACACGCCGGCGTGCAGATAGCGACGAATGGTCTCGATCGTCCGGATTCCCCCTCCTACCTGCACCTTGATCGAGACCGATTTCACGATCGTGTCGATCCGGTCCAGGTTCTTCGGCTCTCCTGCGACCGCTCCGTCAAGGTCCACCACGTGGATCAGCGCCGCGCCAAGCCGCTGCCAGCCCAACGCCACACCCGAGACGTCGTCCGAATAGACGGTCTCGGCGGCCATGTCTCCTTGTCGCAGACGAACGCACCGCCCGTCTTTCAGATCGATCGCCGGAATCACCAACATCGCCGATCACTTGCCTATGCCGGCACAGAGACGCAAGATCCGCTACGATGTCGCGCCGAACGGAAAGTCCTGCAAGACCAGATCCGCCCCATAGGCGGCCAATTCGTCGGCCGTGACGAACGCGCCCTTACGCTGGATGAACCCGATCAGATCCTCGTTCATGGGACGCTGCTTTTCGTAATAGTTCCCTTCCCACAAGATCGTTCCGTCGAGCGCCACCAATTTCATTTCGAATCCGACCGCGGCGGGATCCGCCCCCAGCCGGCTCCCTTCCCGTTCTTTGTACACCAACACTCTCCCGACCAACGCCGCGTCCGCTGACATCCGTTCGGCAAGCCGTTGGGCCAGCGCCTCACGAGACAGATTCTCGTGTTTCCCGGACAACTCTTTCGCTGCCTTGTCCGCTTCATCCAGTGACAGAACCAGCAGCGCTTTCCTCGCCCGCAATCGATTCCAGATCATTCGGGTGACTTTCTCCGCGGCGGACGGAGGCACGACCGATGTCGGGCGGCTGGCGGTCTCACCGCTCGGGGGAACGGCCACCGAAATGTCCGAGCCCTTGGCGCCGGCCGGAACCTGAAACCGCGGCTCCAGCGGATCCACAACTTGCGGCGTGGTCAAGGCGTCGAACGGCACGACCGCGATGGTCTGCACTCGATACTTCTTCAGGTCCGGCGACGCCTTGACGCTGACCTTGGACGGCCCGCATCCGTCCAGCGCCGCACACGCCACAGGCAGAGCCAGCCAGACCGTGAGCGCAGCGCGCATGGGTCCGCCGCACACAAGGCCCAGGCAGCGATCGTTCATGTCCAGTCCCCGAAGTTCTTCACCATGCGGAGACCCACGGCCTGGCTTTTTTCCGGATGGAATTGGCAGGCGACGATGTTGTCGCGCCAGACACTCGACGCAAACCGCAGGCCGTAGTCGGTCACGCCGGCGACGACGGTCGGATCGCTCGGCTCCACATAATAGGAATGCACAAAATAGCAGAAGCTCCCGCTCTCGACGCCCCGAAAGAGCGGCGCGGGCTTCTGGATCACGACGGCGTTCCAGCCCATGTGAGGAATCTTCAAGGCCGGTCCGTCGCCCGCGCCGTTCCGCCCGTTCGGTTCCCGGTCGAACCGAAAACGTGTGACCCGCCCAGGGATGACATCCAGTCCTTTATGGACGCCGAACTCCTCGCTTTCGGTGAACAAGACCTGCAGGCCGAGACAGATGCCGAGAAACGGCTTCCCGGTCCCGATGGCTCGCCGGATCGGATCGATGAGCCCGTATCGGTCCAGATTCGCCATGCAATCGGCGAAGGCCCCGACACCCGGCAACACGACGTGCGTGGCGTCGTGGATCACGCGTGGGTCGCGGGTCACGACCGCGCGATGCCCCACCGCTTCGAACGCCTTGTGGACGCTCCGCAGGTTTCCCATCCCGTAGTCGATTATGGCGATCATAGTTCCAGGCTAAGGGCGAAAGGCACAAGGCCAGGGGCTAGAGGCATGGTTTAAGAAAGTCTCTCCCCTGCCCATCGCCTCTCGCCTCTTGCCACGCACCCAGTTTAGAGCTTTCCTTTTGTCGACAGGACGCCGGAGAGCCGTTCCTCCAGCGAGGTGGCCTGGTCCAATGCTTTGGCCAGCGCCTTGAAGATGGCCTCCATGATGTGGTGGGGGTTGCGGCCGTAGAGCACGTTCACGTGCAGGTTGAGCGCGCCGTGCGCGACGAAGGCCTGGAAGAAGTCTTCGAACAAACCCAGGTCAAACGACTTGATCTTGCGTTCCGGCAGATCGACTCGATAGACGAGATAGGGCCGCCCGCTCAGATCGACCGTCACCTGCGCCAACGTTTCGTCCAACGGAACCGACGCCCAGCCGAACCTCCGGATCCCTTCCTTCGTTCCCAGCGCCTGCTTCAACGCGTCGCCCAGGACGATTCCGATGTCTTCGATCGTGTGATGGTCGTCGATTTCGACGTCGCCCTTGGCCTGGACCGTCAGGTCGAAAAACCCGTGCTTGGCGAGCAGCGCCAGCATGTGATCCAGGAAGGGGATCGTCGTGCTGATTTTGCCCTGCCCGGTTCCGTCAAGCTGGAACTCGACCTGGACCTGCGTCTCCGTCGTCACCCGCTGAATCGAAGCCCGTCTGGGCGGCCGCGTGCTCGTCATGAGAACCTGCTTTCCGCCGATTTGGCGTGTGCGTCGAACCCTTCGATATGAGCGAGGCGCGTCAGATGGTCCTTCACTTTGACGAGCTCGTCCCGGGTGTAATGCACGATGTTGCTCATCTTCACGTAATCATTCACCGACAGCGCGGAGAAAAATTTCGCCGTCGCGCCGGTCGGCAACACGTGGTTCGGGCCCGCGACGTAGTCGGCCACGGCGGGAGGCGTGTAGCGGCCGAGAAACAGCGCGCCGGCATGGCGGACCTTCTCCAGGTAATCGAACGGCCGATCCACCGACAGCGTGAGATGTTCCGGCGCGATATGGTTGGCCAGATCGATCGCCTCGTCCAGAGTGGTCACGACAAAGGCCACCGCATGCCGCGCAATCGACTTGGTCGCGATCTTCTGCCGCTGCAATTGTTTCACCTGCGCCTCGATCAAACGGACGACTTCCTTGGCCAGCCGTTCGGACGTGGTCACGAGATAGACTTGCGCGTCCTCGTCGTGCTCGGCTTCGCAGAGCAGGTCGGCCGCGACGTGAGCGGGCTTGGCGTCGTCGTCCGCGATCACGAGCAACTCGCTCGGCCCCGCCACCATGTCGAGCCCGACCGTGCCGTACAGCATGCGTTTGGCGGCGGCGACATAGATATTGCCCGGACCCACGATCTTGTCGACGCGGGCGATGGTCTTGGTCCCGTAGGCCAGCGCGCCGATCGCCTGCACCCCTCCGACGCGATAGACCTCATCCACCCCCGCAATGTCCGCCGCCACCAGCAGATAAGGATTGATCCCGCCTTTCGGCGTCGGCGTGCACATCACCACCCGCTTGACGCCGGCAACTTTCGCGGGGATGGCGCACATCAAGACCGAGGACGGATAGACGGCCTTGCCTCCCGGCACGTAGATGCCGACGGCGTCCAGCGGCGTCACAGCCTGGCCGAGCGTCGCACCGTTGTCCTGATACATCCAAGTCTTCGTCCGCTGTCGCTCGTGAAAGGCCGTAATGCGCTGCGCGGCGAACCGCAACGCGTCCCCCTCGTCCTTGCGGATGTGATAGTAGGCTTCTTTGATGTCTTCGGGGGTGACTCGGATTTCCGCCGGTCCCAGCGAAACCCGATCGAATTTCTTCGTATAGCGGAGAAGCGCCCGGTCCCCGCCTCGCTCCACCGACCGCAAGATGGTTTTCACGCTCTTCTCCACGGCTCCGCTCTGCAGGCGACCGCGGGACGTGATGCGTTTGAGCGCTGGAGCAAAGGCCCGATCCGTGGTGGCGATAATTTTCATCCTGGCGCTCCCGTCCAAGCCATAAAGGACACCCGTCGCTCAGCTCCTCCGCCGGCTGCGGCCGCGCGGGGCGGCCCCGTCCCGCAGCCGGGAAATGAATTCCGTCAGAGCCTCATGCTTCATCTTCAAACTGGCCCGATTCACGATCAGCCGCGCCGTCGACCGTGCAATGACCTCGACCTCGGTCAAGTCATGCGCTTTCAGCGTATTCCCCGTCTCGACCAGATCGACGATGCGATCCGCCAGACCCACTACCGGCGCCAGTTCGATTGAGCCGTACAGCTTAATGATTTCAACCGGGATCCCCATCCGGTTGAAATACCGCTCGGTGATGTTCGGATACTTGGTCGCGACCCTGATCTTGGACGAGAGCCGGTTCCGCGATTCCCGGCCTCTCAGCGCAGCGACCGAGATTCTACACGCTCCGAAGCGTAAATCCAACGGCTCATATACGTCACAATCCTGCTCCAAAAGCACATCTTTGCCCACGATCCCCGCGTCGGCGGCCCCGTATTCCACGTAGGTCGGCACGTCGCTCGGCCGTACGATGAGCAGCTTCATGTCGTTGTCCGGGCAGGCGTAGACCAGCCGCCGGCTGTCCGCCGAAAGGCCCGGGCTGGCATAGCCCGCCCGCTGGAACAGCTCCAGGGTCGGCTCCAGCAGTTTTCCTTTCGACAAGGCGATCGTCAGCATGTCCGCTTTCCTGTGCCGCCATCCGCGCCGGCTTTCTTCCGCTCGATGACGGCTCCCAGACGCCGCAATTTCTCTTCCATCCGTTCATAGCCGCGATCCAAATGATAGACCCGGGAGACTTCCGTGACGCCCTCCGCCGCCAGGCCGGCCAGGACCAGCCCGGCGCTGGCGCGCAGGTCCGAGGCCATCACCGGCGCTCCCGTCAGCCGCTCCCGACCCGTCACCACGGCCCGGTTGCCCTCCACTTTGATATCGGCGCCCATGCGCCGCAGTTCCTCCACATGGATGAACCGGCTTTCGAACACCGTTTCCGTAATCACGCTGGTCCCCTGGGCCACGCTCATCAACGCAACCATCTGAGCCTGCATATCAGTCGGGAATCCGGGATACGGACAGGTCCTGACGTCGATGCCGCGCGGACGGCGTACGGCCTTCACGCGGACGCTCTCCTTGTCCTCGGCGATGTCCACCCCGCTCTCGCGCAATTTGATCAGCACGGCTTCCAGATGATCGGGACGGCAGCGCTCCACGCGCACCTCGCCCCCCGTAATGGCTCCGGCGACCAGGTAGGTGCCGGCCTCGATGCGATCGGGAATGACCTGATGATCGGCTCCGTGCAAGGCCGCCACTCCCTCGACCGTGACGAGGTCGGTGCCGGCTCCCGCGATGCGCGCCCCCCGCCTGACGAGAAACTTGGCCAGGTCGACGATCTCGGGTTCCTTGGCGGCGTTTTCAATGACGGTGGTGCCCTCCGCGACACAGGCGGCCATCATCAGATTCTCGGTGCCGGTCACGGTCGGCGTGTCGCAGTAGATCCGCGTCCCTCTGAGCTTCCGGGCTTTCGCCTTGATGTACCCGTGTTCGATCGAAATGTCCGCGCCCAGTTTGGCCAGGCCGGCAAGATGGAGATTCACCGGCCGCGATCCGATCGCGCAGCCGCCCGGCAGCGACACGGTCGCCTCGCCCCAGCGGGCGACCAGCGGCCCCAGCACCAGCACGGATGCGCGCATGGTCTTAACCAGTTCGTACGGCGCCTCGGTCGAATGCAGACGATCCGCGTTGATGGAGACATGATCCCCCTCGTGTTTGACCGAGGCGCCCAAGATCTCCAGCAATCTTTCCATCGTCCTCACGTCCACGACATGGGGCACATTGGAGACCGTGCAGTCACCCCCGAGGATCGCCGAAGCCAGGATCGGCAGCGCGGCGTTCTTGGCGCCGCTGGCTCGGACTTCTCCGCAAAGCGGATTCCCGCCGGTGATGACGATACTATCCACGTTCTGCTCCGCCCTTTAGTCTCGCGACGCCCGCCTCAGCCTTTTTCCACGCAGACAAGCCGATCGATCCCTGCCAGGTCCTGCCTGGTGCTGATGGTCCCGTACCGGCCTTGGCGGCCGGCGAGCTTGCAGACCGACGCGGCCTGGTCCTGGCCGACTTCCATGATCAGCACCCCTCCGGGAACGAGCCATTCCCACGCTTCGTTCACGATTCGGCGATAGAAATCCAGTCCGTCTTGACCGCCGGACAACGCGAGACGAGGCTCGAACAGCCGGACTTCAGGCTGAAGGCCGTCGATCTCCGGATCGGCGATATAGGGAGGGTTCGAGAGGATCGCGGCGAACGCGCCCATCATGCCTCGCGCACGCAGCGGTTCAAACAGATCACCGCGGAGGCAGGTCACCCGCGCCTGGACGCCGTGCCGCACGACGTTCCTGCCGGCCACCGCCAGCGCCGCCTCAGAGAGGTCGACGGCGTAGACGGAAGCGTGCCGGAACACGCGGGCGGCTGCCACCGCGATGCAACCGGATCCTGTTCCGATATCGGCGAGAAGCCCCGGTTCGTCCGCCCGCAGGCGGCGCGCGAGTTCGTCGATCAGGAGTTCGGTTTCCGGCCGGGGAATAAAGACGGAGGGACCGACCTCAAATTCCAACCCGCAGAAATCCTGCGTGCCGAGAAGATATTGAAGCGGCTCGCGGGCGGCTCGTCGCGCCAGCAGCGCACGCGCGGCGGCGAGTGTGTGCGGATCGACGAGGCGGGATCGCTCGAGCGTGAGGGCGAGCCGGGACGTGTTCAGCGCTGCTTCCAGAATCCAGACGGCTTCCTGTTCCGCCCGTTCGACGCCGGCCTCCGCCAGCATCGCGCGCCCTTCCCGAAGCAGCGCCGCCAACGTGACGCCATGCGTGTTCGCGGCGGAAGAGGCGATCGACTCCATCACGTCTCCGCAGCCAGGGCATTGGCCTCGGCCGCGCGCAACCCTTCCACGATCTCGTCAAGGTCCCCGTCGAGCACCTGATCGAGCTTGTGCAGGGTGAGCCCGATCCGATGGTCCGTGACGCGATTCTGGGGGAAGTTGTAGGTCCGGATTTTCTCGCTCCGTTCGCCGGTCCCGACCTGCGCTTTCCGGTCCTGAGCGATCTCGGCCTCCTGCTTCGCGCGCTCGGCTTCCACGATCCGCGCCCGCAGAGTCCGCATGGCCTTGGCGCGATTCTTGAGCTGGGATCGCTCATCCTGGCAGGTGACCACCACGCCGGTCGGGATATGGGTGATGCGCACCGCCGAATAGGTCGTGTTCACGCTTTGCCCTCCGGCTCCCGAGGAACAAAACGTGTCGATCCGGAGGTCTTTAGGATCGATATGGACCTCGACCTCGTCGACTTCGGGCATGACCGCGACGGTCACCGTGGACGTGTGGATCCGTCCGCTCGCCTCGGTGACCGGCACCCGCTGCACCCGGTGGACTCCAGCTTCATGTTTGAAGTGTCCGTAGGCGCCCTTTCCTTCCACCAGGAGAACGGCTTCCTTATACCCCCCGATGCCGGTTTCCGACGCTTCCATCACTTCCACACGCAGGCCTTTGCGTTCCGCATATCTGACGTACATTCGGAGCAGGTCGCCGGCGAACAATGCCGCTTCGTCTCCTCCCGTTCCGGCCCGAATCTCCACGAAGGTGTTTTTGTCGTTGCGCGGATCTTTCGGCACCAGCAATCCGAAGGCCTGCTCTTCGATTTCCTTCCGCCGTTCCCGCAGCACCCGCGCCTCTTCCGCGGCCAACTGCTGCAGATCCGTTTCGGCGTTGGGATCGTTGAGAATCTGATCGGCTTCTTCGAGTTGCCTGACGAGGTCGCGCCGGACGTTGAAAAGCTGGGCGAGTTCCTCGATTTCGGTGCGCTCTTTGTTGAGCTTGCGGATGAGGGCGGGTTGGTTGAGAACAGAGGGATCCTGGAGCTGATGGGTCAGTTCCTCATATCTGACGGCGACCGCCTCCCACTTGGAAAGCAGTCTCGTTTCCTTGGTCTCGGCGGTTGGCGTCTGGGCCATGACCTGCTCCGGTCATCGAAGCGCTCTGTCCGATGGAGCAGCATAGGCTGCTTCTTTCGCGTGCCTTACTTCGCCTTCTTGGCGTACTTCTTCTTGAAGCGCTCCACGCGGCCTTCCGTATCCACGATCTTCTGCGTCCCGGTGAAGAACGGGTGGCAGCTCGAACAGATATCGACGTTGATATTGCCGACGGTGGATCTGGTCTTGAACGTCGCCCCGCAGGCGCAGTGCACCGTCGCCTCTCGATAAGCCGGATGAATGCCTTTCTTCATTATATGCGCTCCTGTCGGAAACTTTCAGTGGATAGCTCTCAGCCATCGGCGTTGCCCTCAGGTTTTCACCGAATGCTGAAAGCCGACGGCTTTCTTGTCATCGATTCATGGACATGAGGAATTCCTGATTCGTCTTGGTGCCCTGGATCTTGTCCATGAGGAATTCCATCGCCTCCATGGTTCCCAAGGGGCTCAGCACTTTTCTGAGAATCCACATCTTGTTGAGCCGGTCCCGATCCACCAGCAACTCTTCCTTGCGGGTCCCGGACTGGCTGATATCGATCGCCGGGAAGATGCGCTTGTCCGCCAACCGCCGATCCAGGTGCACTTCCATATTGCCGGTGCCTTTGAACTCTTCGAAGATCACGTCGTCCATGCGGCTGCCCGTGTCGACCAGGGCGGTCGCCATGATGGTGAGGCTCCCACCGTTCTCGATGTTCCGCGCCGCCCCGAAGAACCGCTTCGGGCGCTGCAGGGCGTTGGAATCGAGACCGCCGGAGAGCACCTTGCCGCTCGGTGGTGCAATGGTATTGTAGGCGCGTGCCAACCTGGTGATGCTGTCGAGCAGAATCACTACGTCCCGCTTGTGTTCCACCAGCCGCTTGGCCTTCTCCAGCACCATTTCGGCCACTTGCGCGTGGCGCTGGGCCGGCTCATCGAACGTGGAACTGATCACCTCGGCCTTGACCTGCCGCTGCCAATCGGTGACTTCCTCGGGACGTTCATCGATCAACAGCACGATCACGGTCATCTCCGGATGGTTCTTCAGAATCGCCCGGGCGATCGCCTGCAACAACATGGTCTTACCGGTTCTCGGCGCAGCGACGATCAATCCGCGCTGACCTTTGCCGATCGGAGTGATCAGGTCCATGACCCGCGTGCAGTACTCCTCCGGATCGAACTCGAGGTTGATGCGTTCCTCGGGATAAAGCGGCGTGAGGTTGTCGAACAGAATCTTGTCCCGTGCGACTTCCGGGTCTTCGTAATTGACCTTTTCGACTTTCAAGAGCGCGAAGTACCGCTCGCTTTCTTTGGGCGGGCGAATCTGCCCGGAGACGATGTCGCCAGTCCTGAGATTGAAGCGACGGATCTGCGAAGGGGAGATGTAGATATCGTCAGGGCCCGGCAGGTAATTGGAGTCGGGCGCCCGCAGAAAGCCGAAGCCATCGGGGAGCGTCTCCAACACACCTTCTCCAAACACCACTCCGTTTTTTTCTGTCTGTGCCTGCAGGATCGCGAAGATCAGTTCCTGCTTCCGGAGATTGGCCGCTCCCTCGATCTTGAGTTCTCGCGCCACCTCGTTCAGTTCGGCGATGGTTTTTTGCTTCAATTCGGCCAGATGCATGTTCTCCCCCTTACCATATTATTACGTTCCGAGGCTTACGGATTGCTCTGCCTCGCTCTACCAACGAGCTGCGAAACAATGTCCGTTCAGCGTCCCACATGAACGAAGCGCATGTCGTTGATGATGTCAGTTTGAACTGGAGAGGATGATCCGCGAAGGATGAACGTGTTCTCGGGTTATAGTGTCCGGACTTTCACTTGCTGAAAGCCGACTGTTCCCTCGGAGTTCGGGAACGTCCGACATCGAAATTTGCCTGGGCGACTACGATAAATCGGCTTGGTTCGAGACGGGCCCCGGAAAGTTAAACGGGGGAAGAGGTAACCTTCTATCGAACCGGAAAGCTGATCAAATAATAACGCTCGCCTTCCACCTTGTCAATAGTCGTCTCGTCCTTCTTTGACACTATTTTCCCCCGGCTGCCCGGGCCACGGAGACCTGCCGGCTCAACACATGGACTATCCGGCCGCCGTCATCCGTCTGCCACCTCGCGCTGACCCAACGACGTTGAACCCCAATCCGACGTTGTGCTAAAGAAACCGCCGAGGCTTCATTATGGCCGACCGCGGCGAAAGCGAGAACCAGGACCGCATCTTTACCCTCTCGGAAGCCAATCGGCTGATCCCCCACTTGCGCAATCATTTGACGGCGATCAAGCAAGGAAAGGCCATCCTCATCCGTACGAAAGACGAGATCAAAAAAGCCAGCGCGAACGCGGAGGCGGGAGGCGGCAGCCCGCTCGGCGCTCTCTATATTATGGCCTTGCAGCAGATCGGAGAAAATCTCCACGCCATCCAGGACATGGGCGTATTGGTCAAGGATATCGATATGGGACTCTGCGATTTCCCCTATCTCTTGGACGGTCGAATCGTCTATCTCTGTTGGAAACTTGGAGAAGCCGAGATCCGCTGGTGGCATGAGGTCACCCATGGCTATAAGGATCGCCATCCGCTCGAAGCCTTCGGTTCATAAAGGTTCACTCCCGTTTTCCTGACGTTTCGCATAGGCTGATGCGTCCGGTGTCTACCATGTTTCACGACAGCCGTCGGAGAACTGTATGAAGTTCGTCATCATCGGTTTCGACGGCCCGGACGGCCAAGCCAAACGCAAGATCCACCGCTCAGCCCACCTGGCGAGGCTCGAGCCGCTGAATACGCAAGGGCGAGTCATTCTGGCCGGCCCGCTGACCGATCAGACCGGCAGCCTCATCGTGATCGAGGCGACGTCCCAGGAAGAAGCG
>FWWM01001103.1_pt1 | contig 84547 bp, 63 predicted proteins | sample 2228351 | NCBI WGS metagenome assembly FWWM01 (sample SAMEA103939774, study PRJEB20133) | metagenome | reverse complement strand
ATGGTGTGCTCCTTTCTTGTGTGATAACTTGAAGGATACACCAGACCTACCGCTTTTGGGGCGGTTAGAAATTACAGAAAGAATGATACGCTAACGTCTATTTTGGCACAGTTAACGCTTATATTGGTGTCATAAAAACGCATCAGCGGATTGAAGTTATTATCTGATTAGTGCGAACAGCACCTTTCCGATTCAGGGGAGGTAGCATATTGTCGTGAACCAGTATTAAATTGAGCTCAATTTAGAACAGAACGACGAAACCTTGTCAACCAGCCAGCGAACTATCGCCCCAAGAATCATTCTGTGAGCAATTGGTGTGCAATTCGAGTAGATTCCATTTACTTTCAGCAGTGTCAGTGGACTGAAAACCCGCCAGATGCAGACTCCAGTCACCCCCATAGCCCCAGATATGCCGGGAAGACGGGAAATCGTACGCCTTCGGATCAGGCGGTTGAGCGTTCGAATCGCTCCAGGGGCGCTGTTCCTTGTTATTAACAACTTCCCCGATGGGTATTATCCCCTGCTGGCGACCACGAACGTGCAGGGGGTCGTGGCAGAAACCATGTTTGGTTCAGCGGCGCTGGATGCGCCTTTCGCGCCTCCGTTCACTCCTTCCTTCGGTGGGTGCAGCAGCGCGCTGTGCGTTGAGCCAGGCCTGACAGTTTTCATCCACCCCCATGAGAACATCAGCGGCCAGTACTGTCTTGCGAATGTTCTCATCCAGAGGGTTAGTGATGGCGCAGGTCATTCCTGAGGCGATAGCCATGGCAAGAAATGTGGCGTTCAGCGTCTCCCGGTCCGGCAGGCCAAAGGAAATATTCGAAGCGCCGCAGATGGTGTTGCAACCCAGCTCTTCACGTACCCGCCGGACAAGTCTGAAGAGAGAAGTGCCTGCGGTTCTAACTGCACCGATCGGCATGGCGAGCGGATCGATGATCACATCCTGGCGCGGGATGCCGATCGCTTCGGCACGTTCCACGATCTTTTTGGCGATGGCAAAGCGGACATCGGGATCTTCCGAAATACCGTTCTCGTCATTGGTGATCCCGATCACAGCTGCCCCGTAACGCTTCACCAGAGGCAGGACCGCTTCCAGCCGCTCCTCTTCGCCAGTGACGGAATTTACCAATGGCTTGCCCTGATATGCCGCCAGGCCAGCCTCTAATGCGGCCACGATCGATGAATCGATACTGAGCGGCACATCCACCACGCTTTGCACAATCCGAACAGCTTCGGCCAGGATGGCGGGTTCATCTGCCAGGGGGATTCCAGCATTCACATCCAACATCTGTGCGCCTGCTTCGACCTGGGCGATGGCGTCGGCGATGACCCGATCGAAATTCCAGGCAGCCATCTCGGCAGCCAGCCGTTTTCTTCCGGTTGGATTGATGCGCTCTCCAATGATCACAAATGGGCGGTTGGGACCGATGCGAACCTCTCGAGTGGGCGTGGTCAGGATAGTTTCCATCAGACGGTTTTCTCCTTGGTGATATCGTGGTTTTTTTGTTTCCTTGGTTGCCAGCGGCGGGGCAGCAGCCCGGCGGCTTCGATGATCTCTGCGACCAACTCCTCCTGGCGGTAAGCCATGACATGCACACCGCTGACCCCTTCGATCTCACGCACGGCCTGGATAATCTCGATACAGATCTTACGTCCTTCTTCGCGTTGGTGTTCTGGGGGCACCCCTTTGAGGCGGCGGATGATCTCATCCGGGATGACAACCCCGGGGATATGGGTGCGCATCCACTCCGCGGCTTTGGCAGAACGGAGTGGACCAACTCCAACCAGGATGAATACCAGCTCGTGCAGTCCTAAGTCACGCACCTGCTCCATGAATTGGCGCAGACGGGAGAGATCGAAACAAAACTGAGTCTGGATGAAATCAGCTCCGGCGGCGATCTTCTTAGCCAGGCGGAGGGGACGAAAATCGTAGGGAGGCGCAAAAGGATTGCAGGCTGCGCCAAGGAAGAATTTTGGTGGAACTTCCAGCTTGCGCCCGCTGAGGAAGCGGCCTTCCTCACACAGGATGCGAGCCGTCCGCAGCAGGCTGATCGAGTCCAGGTCGAACACCGGCTTAGCCTGAGGCTGGTCGCCAGCCTGGACGCCATCACCAGTCAGACAAAGGACATTGCGCACACCCATAGCTGCCGCGCCGAGCAGGTCGCCCTGAATGGCGATGCGGTTGCGATCGCGGCAGGATACTTGCATGATCGGCTCATAGCCCGCGCGGGTGAGCAGGGCGCACATCCCCACGCTGGACATGTGCACATTAGCGCCGGATGCATCCGTGGCATTGATGGCGTCACACACCTCGGAGAGCACCAAAGCGCGATCGTAGACTGCCTGGGGGTCAGCGCTGTCGGGCGGGTTGAGCTCTGCAGTAACTGCAAAGCGCCCCGAGCGCAGGACGCGCTCGAGACGCGAACCCGATTTCATCCCAACCAGCCGCGTGGAACCATCTCTTCTTTTCGGTGCAGGTCGTTGATCCATGCAGAAGTACCTCGGAGCTGATTGTTCAATGGCGCCTGGATATGAAGGATATCCTGGCCGAAAATCGGCATGCTTTTGGAACGTTCCCAGGCCTGGAGCCAGACGCACATCATCTCCGGTCGAACCTCACAGTGACCGTTCGCCATCACCCCTCCACAGGGGCCATTGCGCAGGTTCTTAGGGCAGGTCATCGGACAGGTCATGCCGGTGCTATGCAGGATGCATTGGCCGCACATCGTGCAGGCAAATAGCGGGCCTTTGCTCATTTTCTCGAGGAATATGAACGCGCGCTCAGCTGCACTTCCGGGGCGCAGTTGCTGGCGCCAGGGGTAAATCAGACGATGAACTGTTCGATAGGCGATCTCGAGGAGATGAGGATATCTCTGCAGGTAAGACATAGATAAGCACCGTTCATCTGGACGAATCAGCCAAGCTTGTTTTCATGGTTGCGGTTTATAGCCCTTGTTTGCCACAAAGGTTTTTAATCGCTCAGGCGAGAATTCCGCTTCGAGAGCGGTTATCAAATCGATGGCAAGCTGCTCGAGCTCGCCGTCCATTGACTGCCATTCGCTGGTGCGCCAGTCCTCCAGGTAGGATTCAGTGCTGGTAGCGCGTGAAAGCATAGCGGCCTCATCGATAGCCTCCTGGAAGCGCGGTGGGAGAGAATAAGAGCGGCGATCTCGGCCAGCGCGCAGCCTGATCTGCGCCGGGATGTCTCTCCAGTAGACGATTTGATAAAGTATCTGTCCATCCATCTTTATTCCTCGCTTATTCCCCCATCGTCTTGAGCTTGAAGCAATAACTCCTGCAGGCGGGTTTCCAGGCTGCCGTATCCTACCTGTCGGATCTCAAGCGGTAGGTCAAGCTGGCTGGCCGCCCAGGCGGCTCTCTGCCTGAGAGTCTCATCGTCCCTTTGGGCGAGATAGACAACGCGGGTATAGTTTCCGAAGTAAGCCTGCCGCAGCTCTGGATGTTTATCCAGCCCCAAGCCTTCCAAAACAAGGTGATCGAAAGAGCCGACGAGATAATCTGTGAGGAAGAATGTACCAGGCGCCTCAGCCATGAGCTGATCGAACATTCCATCCGCATACATCTCATAGCAATGTGGACCGGTGATTCGCTGCACCCCAATGCTTTCCAGGGCTTTATCGAGCAGACCGCCGGTGCCGCAGTCGCCATAGATCACAAACACGCGATCGTACTGCTCACGGATCTCTTCGATTCGTTTCAGGACAGCCCCTGGGATGCGTTCTGGGCGGTTGTGCAATAAGGAGGGCAGCGCCAGGATATCCACATTCCAGGCATTTTTGTTTTTCAATGCCAGAACCTCGCGCGCCAGGGCGCCACAGACGATCAGGGCGGTTTTCATCCTTTCTCTCTCTGTCCGGCGAGCGCGACGGCAATAGCCTCAATATGGGCGGGTGTACTCCCACAGCATGCACCGATGATGCGAGCACCAGCTTCAAAAGCTTTGACCGCATATGCTGCCATGTCTGCTGGTGTCGCGCGGTACACCGGTCGACCGCCGATCAACTCCGGGATGCCTGCATTGGCTTTGGCGACCAGCGTAATCTGTGGGGAGACGGCGTGCATCTTCTCTATGACGGTAATGATCTCCTCAGGACCATTGCCGCAGTTTCCACCCACGGCTGCTGCGCCTAAGGCACTCAGGGTCTGCAATGCCCGCTCAGGGGTTACACCCATCATGGTACGCCCATGGGTATCGAATGTCATGGTGGTCACGATTGGGATCTGGTTTGAGACTTCCCGGGCGGCTTCGTAGGCGGCGCGTACTTCTTCGAGATCGGACATGGTTTCGATCCAGATCAGGTCGACGTCGCCATCGATCAGAGCGGCAGCCTGTTCGGCAAAGGCTTCTTTCGCCTTATCGAAGGTGAGTTCTCCATAAGGTGCCAGCACCTGACCTGTGGGACCGATATCCCCGGCGACAAGCGCTTCATTTCCATAGCTCACAACGGTCTCGCGCAGCAACTGCGCGGCAGCCCGATTGAGCTCGGTCACTCGATCCTGAAGTCCATGCATCATCAAACGATAGCGGTTGCCGCCAAAGGTATTGGTCAAAAGGATCTGCGACCCCGACTGCAGATAGCCGCGGTGCACTCGGGCGACTTCCTCGGGGTGTTCGCGGTTCCACAGTTCGGGAGGTGCGCCATGCTCAAGGCCAGCGGAGAACAGCATAGTCCCCATAGCGCCATCAGCCAGGAGGTAGGGATATTCTTGGAGAAGTGATTCGAGTTTGTTCATGTCATTCTCAGGTAAGCTGACCACGCCGGATAGCCAGCAGTTTCTTAGCGGTGTCCACGGCAACGGCAGCGTCCCGGCAGTACGCGTCGGCGCCGATCTCCTCGGCGAAGGCGTCGTTGAGCGGCGCTCCGCCGACCAGCACAATGATCTCATCACGGATGCCTTTCTCCCTCAACGCTTCGATGACCACGCCCATATAGGGCATGGTGGTGGTCAGCAAGGCGCTCATGCCGAGAATATCCGGTTTGTGTTCTGAAATGGCGTTGAGAAAGGCATCTGCGTCGACGTTGATGCCCAGATTGACGACATTGAACCCGGCGCCTTCCATCATCATGGCGACCAAGTTCTTGCCGATGTCATGGATATCCCCTTTGACGGTACCGATCACCATCGTTCCGATCTGGGGCGCGCCGGTTTCAGCGAGTAGAGGGCGCAGCACCTCCATGCCGGCTTTCATCGCTTTAGCTGCCATGAGAACTTCGGGGACGAAAAGAACGCCGTCGCGGAAATCCACTCCAACGATCTCCATCCCGGCGACCAGTCCCTGGGTGAGGACATCATACGGCGTCATCCCGCGACTCAACAACTCCTGTACGCTGGCGACGACCTCATCGGCAAGTCCGTCGTAGAGATCATCCTGGATAAGCTCCAGCAGCTCGGGTGTTTCCAGTTTGGTGATGTCGATTTCATCGTTCATGACACATAGGCTCCAAGAGTGTTTTGAATAACCTCATCCGATCTGCGGCTAAGGAGTGGCCGGCAGCCGATGGCGGTTGCGGTGTTTATTGTTCGTCTTTGTCTGCGAAAGCTCCGGCAGGCGTTTCTTCAAGGAAGGGAATGGATCACGCGCATGCGGTAATGCCAATGCAGCGACGAACTCATCCTGAAAAGAGGATTCCAGAGGCGTGGAGACATGCACTGCCCAGCGCGCCAGATGGGCAGCCTGATGCCGCAGGTTTCGATTGAGCAGGGCAAAACGCGCCCCATCTCCAGCGGCATTACCAGCCGCGATCACCTTATCCAGATCGCAATCCGGGATCAGCCCTAAAACCATGGCATGGAAGGGGTCGATGAAATTGCCAAAGGCACCTGCCAGAACGATTCGGTCCACGCGCTCGATACCAAGCTGCTTCATCAGCAGCTTGCTCCCGGCATAAAGGGCAGCTTTGGCGAGCTGGATGGCGCGAACATCGTTTTGAGTGATCACAATGGGCGCGCCAGTTGCGGATTGGGTCTTATCGACCAGCAGGTATTCTCCGCTGCGCCCGTTGAAACGCACACGCGGTGAAAGGGCGGCAGCCGATTCCTGAAACAGACCGCTGGAATCGATGATGCCGCTCAGAAAGAGCTCGGCGATTGCTTCGATGATCCCACTCCCGCAGATTCCGGTCGCTCTCGCATGCGTTGGGGTGGATTCTCCCATGTCAGGGGTGATCCACTCCGGAAATCCGATCACACGCAGGCGCGGTTCGAGCGTCTCAGGGTCGATGCGGACACGTTCAATAGCACCGGGCGCGGCGCGTTGCCCATGTGTGATCTGCGCTCCTTCGAATGCCGGGCCTGTGGGGCTCGAAGCCACCAGCAACTGTTGGCGGTTGCCCAGGATGATCTCGGCGTTTGTGCCAACATCTACCACCAGCATCATTTCATCCTGATCGTGCGGGGTAACTGCGAGCATCACGGCGACGTTATCTGCGCCTACATGGCCTGCGACCAGAGGAAGGGTGTGCAGGTAAGCGGCTGGGTGGAGCGACAGACCGATCTCACGCGCTTTGATGTCCAGCGGAGAATCGGTGGCTGGAGTGAAGGGAGCCACACCAAGCTCTCCGGGGTGCAACCCCAGCAAGATGTGATGCATGATGGAATTGCCGACTGCGACCATTTCGAGGATATCTGCCGGTGTTAAACCAGCCGATTGAGTTGCCCTGGAGGCGAGTTCGTTGATAGTCTGTACAACCAGCCGATGGAGACGAGCCAGCCCCTGAGGTTCGGAATTGGCATAGCTGACGCGACTCATCAGGTCTTCGCCATAACGCACCTGGGGGTTCATGGCGGATTCGGTGGCGATCACCCTGCCGGTGCGCAGATCGCACAGGTGGGCGGCGATCGTGGTCGAGCCAACATCCACCGCCAGGCCATAGATGCCCTCCTGATAGCCAGGCTGAACGCGTAGAACCTCCTTGTTTTGCCAGATCGTGACAGTGGCTTTGAAATCCCCTGCCCGAAGCGCGGATTGAAGGTGGGAAAGTGCCTTCGGATCTATGGTCAGACTCTCGAGATCCCATTGGGAACGTAAAGCTTCGAGCAGCCGCTCCCAATCGCCGCGAGGTTCACTCAAAGTAGGTGGCTGGACTTCCACGTAAACCTGCCTGATGGCAGGGTCGACTTCGATGGCGCGTTCGCTGGCTGCCTTGGCGATGATCTGCTTGCGCGCCTGGCTCTCTTCGGGGACGGTGATCAGCAAGTCGCCCAGAACATGCGCGGAACATGCCAAGCGGCGCCCGTGGATACCATGTTCCTGGAAATAAGCGATCTCCTGCGGTGTTGGAGAGGTGAGGTGGTCCGCCCGAGAAGTCAGCCCGTGTTTTCGAAAGGTGCCTTCTTCAACGATCACCTGGCATTTCCCGCAAGTCTGCCTGCCGCCGCAGATTGACTCCAATTCGACCCCCAGGCTGCGAGCCGCCTGAAGCAGGTTCTCTCCAGCGTGGATTTTGCCCTTTCGGCCTGAAGGCATCAGGACGACGGTGAACTCAGGCGGGTACAAGTCATTCGAGATCGACATCATCAAAAAACCTGCGAAAAGAGGTCATCGAATCTCTATATGGCTATCCTGCCACAGCGCGCGCGTGTCTGCGGCGGTGACGACTCTCACGCTGAGCCTCTTCAACCATCGACTTGGCGGAGGGCGTCCAGCCTTCCGGTGGACGTGAATCCCCAGAGACGATCCCGGCGAAGGCAGCCCGCACGCGTGCGTCGACTTCTGGCGAGAAGACCGCCGGGTTTTCCCTGGTCAGGATCTCCCGTGCACGCTCGAGGGCTCGGGCTTGAGCGTCCTGAGCGCCGCGCTGCTGCCAGAGCTGCCGTGGGTCGCGATCGGCGATATCCGGCAGGTACATGGTTGTCCGCATGCGCTCGATGGTATGTTCGGTAGCGGCAAACATACCTCCGGGACCAACTTCAGCGATCAGATCGAGGGCGAGATTTTCCTGGCTGAATTCCATCCCCTGCCGGATGCGTTTGAGCATCATGGCGATCTCATTATCGATGACCGCCTTGGCGAAATCGAACGCCATCAATGCATCCAGCAGACCAGCCATATTGAAGATGTGAACCCCGCCAAGATAGCCTGCCACCACAGACATGCCGGTTTCATAGCCTGATTGGGCGTCGTTGACTTTTGAATTGGTGAGTCCAATATAACCGCCAGCAGTGATATTATAGAAGCGCGCCATCTGGGCACAAGCCATATGAAGGATACCGGTTTCGATAGCGCCAGGAGCGTAAGCGCCAGTGCGCATGTCGGCTACGGTGGGCAGTGTGTTATAGATCAGCTCGCTCTCTGGCCAGATCATCTGGCATAGAACCGCTGCAGCCAGGAATTCCGCGTTACATTGTGCCAGGGTCCCCACCATAGTGAGGGGAGAAGTGAGCCCGGCATTGGGGACGATGGAGAAATAGCTGGGCAGGCGCTTCTCGTGGAAGTAGATCAGATCCTGGGTGGAGTCGAAATCCATGGTCAGCGGGGAGACGACCGGGCAGTAATGAAAAGTGACGAAGGGGTGCTCCCGAAATGCCTGCTCGCTGCCGGCAACCAGGGACACCAGGCGCAGCATATCGTCTGCCTCGGTGGGCGGTGTGTTGGCCCGTACTGGTTTGACGGTATTTTTAATCGAAGGATAGAAGCGGGATAGGCTGAACTGCCCGGGAGGGGCGTCATCTGCGAGGGTGGAGATAGAAAACACATCGTAGCCTGGCAGCTCGTTGACCAGGTGTGCAATACGAGCCAGATCGGCGGAAGTGGCGCGGCGTTCGTATCCGGTAACCGGGTCGATGATATTCGGGGCAGAGCTACCGGTGAGGATCAATGGGCTGTCATCCGGGATGACGCGATCATATTGCGGATCGCGGGCGAAAAAATGGAATTTTGGCGGAAAAGCTGCCCGGAACTCCTCGACGACTTTTCGGGGAATTTTGACGATCTGCGTTTCGGCATCCACATGAGCGCCATGGTGGGCAAATATCGAGCGGGCGGTCTCATTGCGGACGAGCAGTCCCACCCGTTCGAGGATTTCCAATGAGGCAGCATGAATCTGTTCGACTTCTTCCTGGGTCAAAAGGGTGGCATAGGTGTGGATCATACGGAGCTCCTTGAAGGGGTAATGATACTCTGATTTCTTCCATTTCTCAAAGGTGAATCTGGTTCTAGAGAGGTCTCCTGCCAGTCGAAGGGAGCTGCCTCGGTGACGAATCGAAAACGGTCACCACGATACAAATCTTTGCCATACTCAACTGGCAACCCCTGGTCATCGAATGACAGACGGCGCTCCAGCATGAGTGGAGCACCGATCGGAATGTTCAGCAATTCTGCTTCGAACTCGGTCGCCAGGACCGGTTCGAAGCTTTGCCGGGCGCGCGCGATGCGGACACCATAGTGGGTTTCCATGATCTCATAGATCGAACGCGATTCAAGGTCGTGCTGATCGAGACCGGGAAAACGCCTCTCTGGGATGGCATAATTTTCGATCAATACCGGTTCCTGGTTGATCGTGCGCAGGCGGACGATGCGGAAAATGGGGGAAGAGACAGGCACCTCGAGTTCCCTGGCAAGCGAGGCATCCACCATACTCTTTTCCAGGGAGATGATCCGGGCACCAGGGGAATATCCGCGACTCTGCATCCCGCGGGTGAAGCGAAAGACCACATTCATCTGGCGGTCGATCTTGGCCTCGGCGATGAAAGTACCCACGCCCTGACGGCGCAGGATCAGCCCCTGGGCTTCGAGCACGCGTAGAGCTCGTCGCAAGGTCATGCGGTTGACGCCTAATTTTTCGCTGAGCTCGCGCTCCGGCGGCAGCTGAGTGCCGGGGGTTAATTCTCCTGTCTCGATCTGACCGATCAAACCTTCCGCGATCTGAATATAGAGCGGTATTGAAAATACCGTTGGGCGAGGCGGGTTGGGGGAAAACATTGTTATTGGGACATAAACATTGGTTTATTGGTGTACATTTCTTATACCACATTATATCATTCTCACCGGAGGGGATCAATCCAATTAAGGGGTTTATAATTGCTGGAAGCCCGGAATCATTGCGTCTCAGGAGGAACAATGAACGATAAGTCAGCCGCGATCGGTGTGCACCTCGAATCTATGCAATACTCTGTTGCCCCGGGGAATTCGGTGAATATCCCGATAAAGGTGGTCAATAACACTGATCGCGATGGTGATTTCCGCATCATTGTCGAAGGCGTCCCGGCTGCCTGGGTTTCGACAACGACCCCTCATATGCACCTGGAGGCAGGGGCGGAGCGAGAATCTGTCCTCACCATCCGTCCGCCGCGCAATCCGCGCAGCAAAGCCGGCCGATATCCGTTCAAGGTTACAGTCTCCAACCAGGTCATACCCACCCAACAGGTCAGTGTAGATTGTCTGCTGACCATAACGGCATTCAGCGAGTTCAGCTGCGAAGTTCAACCCGCGCGACTCGAAGCTGGCAAGCCGGGGCGGGTGATCGTGGACAACGCGGGCAATATCCAGGAGAGTTATCAGGTCACCTTGCAGAGTGAGGGCGATGTGTTGATATTCGAGCCGGAGAAGAGTCAGGAGCTGCGTGTTCCCCCTGGTGGACAGGGGATCGTGGCATTCTCTGCCCGACCGCGTCAGCGTCCGCTCATTGGTGGCGAAATGGATTATGGCTTCACAGCCCTGGTGACATCGAGTGAAAAAGAAGCATTAAAAGTTGGTGGGGTGGTCAAGGCGCGCGGCTTAATTCCTATCTGGGTGCTGCCGGTCGTCCTGGTGCTCTGCATTGGGATCGTCTTTCTGGGTTCACTTTTACTCTTCCAGGGACAGTCGGAATCTGCCAAAAGCACGCAGACTGTTCTGGCTGCGCTCAACGAGATCGTGGCAGGAACCCAAACTGCGGTTGCGAACCAAACTCAGGCAGCTATCCTGGGTGAACAGGATAGAGACGGAGACGGTTTGATCGACCGGCGCGAGGGGGAGATCGGCACAGAACCTGAGAAGACCGATACAGACGGAGATGAGCTCTCTGACGGTGAGGAAGTGTTGCGCAGAAACACCAACCCGCTCAATCCAGATACAGATCAGGATGGCCTGACCGACGGTGATGAGGTCTTGCGCTATGGTACAGATCCACTGCTGACGGACAGCGATGGCGATCGGTTGAACGATGGCGTCGAGGTGCGCGGGGGGACGAACCCGCGCGATCCGGATACCGACAAGGACGGGTTGTCGGACGGGGACGAAACACCTCCATGCCCGCACCCTGCCAACCCGGATTCCGATGGGGATGGTATTCTGGATGGCCGGGATATCGATGCTTGTGATACAGGTAACCCCTCCCTGACAGCGACCGCCATCGCCGGGCAGCCGACGATAACGCCAACTGCCTCGCCGACTGTCACACCGACCATCACAATGACTTCTCCACCGCCTGCGCCGCCGGTCCAGGGCACGATCGCTTTCGAGACGAATCGAGCCGGGAATCCGGGCGTTTTTGCCCTGACTTCACCAGCCTTGAACGTGACGCAGCTCTCTTTGAGCTCGGGAGTGGATACCCAGCCGGTATATTCGCCGGATGGCAGTCTGATCGCATTTGTCTCCAACCGTGATGGCAACAACGAAATCTATCTGATGAATGCCAATGGCAGCAATCAAAGGAACCTGACGAACCATTCTGCCAATGACCTCTATCCGGCCTGGTCGGCGGATGGCGCTCATATTCTCTTCACATCTGACCGGGACGGCAACCAGGAGATCTATATCGTCCGGTTGGATGGGAGCGAACTGCACAACCTGAGTAGCAACCCGGCAGACGATTACCAGCCGTTCTGGGTGTCGGATGCCGGACTGTTCCCCACCACTGGAGATCGGATCGCTTTCACGACAACGCGGGATGGGAATCAAGAGATTTATGTCATGAAGACCGACGGCACGGAACAGACCAATCTGACCAACAATCCCAGCGAGGATTTTTACCCGCGCGCTACCCGCTCCGGAGCGTTGATCGCCTTTGCCACAACGCGGGATGGCGATCAGGAGATCTATGTCATGAACGCCGATGGCACAGATCAACATAATATCACCAACAGTCCATCCCAGGACACACAGCCCTACTGGTCCCCGGATGCTGAATGGATCGTTTTTGCAAGTGATAGAGACGGAAACTTCGATATCTACGTGATGCGCCGGGATGGACGGGAGGTATTCAATCTGACGCGCAATCCAGCGCGCGATCTGTACCCTGCCTGGCGGTGATCGAAAAGGAGGTCAATCTTGGAACTCTATGATATTGGTTTGATCGGCCTGGGGGTTATGGGACAGAGCCTGGCTTTGAATATCGAGCGGAACGGTTATCGAGTGGTGGTCTACAACCGTTCAGCGGAGGTCACCCAGGCTTATTTAAGAGGAGCAGCTGCTGGAAAAGCCATCATTGGGTCTGAGACCATCGAGGCGATGGTTGCACGATTAAAAAGCCCCAGAGCCATCCTGATGATGGTCACGGCGGGCAATGCTGTGGATGCGGTGATATCAGCTGTGCTTCCGTATCTGGAAACCGGTGATATCCTCATCGATGGCGGTAACTCTCATTTTCGGGACACGGAAAGGAGGGCTCGCCAGCTCGCGGAGGACGGGGTCCGCTATCTTGGGGTGGGCATCTCGGGGGGTGAGGAGGGCGCCCTGTGGGGTCCGAGCCTCATGCCGGGAGGCGATCACCAGGCATATGAACACCTGACTTCCCTTTTCGAAGCGATCGCAGCCAGGGCAGCCGGCGAGCCCTGTGTGACTTATATCGGTCCGGGTGGCTCTGGTCATTTTGTCAAGATGGTGCACAACGGGATCGAATATGGCGTCATGCAGCTGATCGCAGAGACCTACGAGGTGCTGAAACGAGTCGGGGGATTGTCTCACAGCGACATGCAGCAACTCTTCTCAAAATGGAATGCCGGACTGCTCCAATCCTTTCTGATCGAGATCACCGCTGAGATCCTTGGTTATATCGACCCCGATACGAAAATTCCGCTTATGAATGTTATCCTGGATAAAGCCAGCCAGAAAGGGACGGGCAGGTGGACCAGCCAGGAAGCGCTTGAGCTAGGCGTGCCGATCCCGACCATCACTGCTGCGGTCGAGGCTCGCAGCCTTTCTTCTGATAAACTGATGCGGGAGAAGCTCGCCAGTCTGTACGCGGGAGCTGAAAAACCTCAACCCGAACCATCAGCGGATATAATCGCTATTGCAGAGAAAGCTCTTTACGCCGCGGAGCTGCTGACATACACACAGGGGTTTCATCTGCTCTGGCGTGCCAGCCGTGAGTATCAATATGACCTGACTTTGAACGAGATCGCTCGAATCTGGCGGGGAGGGTGTATCATCCGAGCGCGGTTGCTGGAAGACATACAGCAGGCATATGCCAGCCAGCCGGAACTCGAGAATCTGATGCTCCATCCACTCATTGTGGAAAAACTCCAGGGGGCAACAGGCGAATTGAGGCAAATGGTCTGCTGTGCGGCTTCAACGGGCATCCCTATCCCTGGGCTGGCAGCGTCACTGGCGTATTTCGAGAGCTACCGCAGCGAGAGGCTGCCAGCCAACCTGATTCAGGCGCAACGCGACTATTTCGGTGCGCATACTTACCAGAGGGTTGACCGTCCTGGTAGTTTTCATACAGACTGGAAACGATCTGAATAGTTATAACTTCGGCAGGTGATTTTAGTGAACATGATGAGAGTAAAACTTCCAGCTCTTCTCGACCGCATCCAGCCATCTGAGACGATGGTGATTCTGGGCACTGCGATCCTGGTCGGCGCAGGGACGGGCCTGGGTGCCGTGCTGTTTATCGATCTGATCGCTTTGTTACAGAGATTCTTTTTCGATGGTATCGGTACGCTGCTGCGTTTCTTAGGACGCGGGGTGTTGATCCTTATCCCTGCATTAGGTGGATTGCTGGTGGGGCCGATCATCGCGTATTTTGCGAGCGAAGCCAAAGGGCACGGCGTTCCAGAGGTGATGCAGGCGATCGCGCTGCGCGGTGGACGCATCCGTCCAAGGGTGGTGGTGGCAAAGATCCTGGCATCAGCATTGTGCCTGGGAAGCGGCGGTTCCGCTGGACGCGAAGGGCCTATCGTCCAGGTTGGAGCCGCTCTGGGTTCTTCCGTAGGACAGTGGCTACATCTCTCGGAAGCGCGCATCCGGAATCTGGTCGCATGTGGGTCGGCAGCCGGGATCGCAGCGGCATTCAACGCGCCCATCGCAGGTGTGATCTTCGCCATGGAGATCATCCTGGGGGAGTTTCATCTGGGCGATCTGGGGAGCGTGATCCTGTCAGCGGTCACAGCGAGCACTCTGGCGCGGGTGTTTCTGGGGGAAGCACCAGCTTTTTCCATCCCTGAGTATGGAGTCAAGACACCATGGGAGGTGCTTCTCTATGCCCTGCTCGGAGTCGGCGCTGCACTGATTGCGGTCTATTTCATAAAGGTGCTCTACTGGTTCGAAGACCGGTTTGAGGAGTGGCGCATTTCGAATACTCTCAAGCCAGCCATCGGAGGTCTGTTGTTGGGTGTGCTTGGCTTTGGGTATCCTTTGCTGCTCACGGCAGCCGGTCTGGTTGCGCCAGAAAATGCCCCTGCGGGTCTACCGATCACGTCTTACATGCCTTATGTCTTCGGAGCGGGGTTTAATGTCATCGAGGACGCCCTGTTGAATAAACTTGCCTTGAGCGTGGCGTTCGCATTGTTCCTGCTCAAGCCGCTGGCTACTGCTTTCACGCTGGGCTCGGGGAACTCTGGTGGTGTTTTCGCGCCGGCTTTGGTCAGCGGAGCAGTCTTAGGGAACGCCTTTGGGCAGATCGTCGAACGCCTGCTGCCAGGTACGACCGGTGGAGCGGGTGCATTTGCGCTGGTTGGGATGGCTTCGGTCTTTGCTGGAGCAGCGCGGGCGCCTTTTTCGGCGATTCTAATCGTCTTCGAGATGACAGATGACTATCGTATGATTGTACCGCTCATGGCAGGTGTGATCGTGAGTGTGCTGGTGGCTGAACGCCTGCATCGGGAATCGATTTACACATTGAAACTGGCGCGCCGCGGCATCCATCTGCGGCAAGGGTTGGATATTGATCTCATGGAGGCAGTCAAGGTTGAGGAGGTGATGGTTCGGGAACCGGTGACTGTCCCTGCTGACCTGCCTGCCATCCTGCTGCCGGAGGAATTCATCCGCACCGGACGGCATGGTTTTCCAGTTTTGAACCCTGATGGGACGCTCTACGGTGTTGTTTCGCTGGAAGATTACCGCCGGGCAGCCGGTGATCACAAGCAGCCACCAGATGAAATGCTTGTTAAGGATATTGCCACGCGGGATGTGGTGACCGTCTTTCCAGATGAGACGGTCGGGGCGGCGTTACGATACATGGCGCCACGTGATCTCTCCCGTTTGCCAGTCGTCTCACGCGAGGACCCGCGCAGACTTGTGGGGGTTGTGCGGCGCAACGACATCGTGCGCGCTTATGAGTTGGGGGCGCTGCGCAGGGAGGAAGCTCGCCGGCGGGCTGCCATCCTGCCAACGGATGGCAAGGAAGGAGCAGTTTTCGTCGATATCACCCTGGGAGAAGGTTCGAATGCTGTGGGGAAAAAGATCGCCGATCTGTCTCTGCCGAGGGAGGCTGTGCTGGTTGCCATCCGGCGAGAGCGGAAGCTGATCATCCCGCATGGTGATACGCTCCTTCAGGCGGGGGATACGATCACAGCACTCTGCCGAAGTGATTGCACGGAGCGTTTCAAAAGCCTGATCGCAGGCGCAGCAGATCAGAGTATGGCAACCGGTAGAGCCAGTGACACTCCATCGGACAGAGAAAAATAGCAGCCAGTAATAGCGATGTCTCGCCTCACTGGCTGGTGATGATGGGTTGGTGATTTATCGAGCGGTGTGATCTACTTCAAGCCGATCGGCAGGAAGACCCGATAAATCAAATCAGTTCGCCGAAAGATCCAGATGAATTTATGGACTGATGTGGTTGGCAACTCATCTCCGGGGGGATCCGGTCCAAATGCGTAAGCCCAGACTTGGTTAAATTGTGTATTCAAGTTAGATGGATCGAATCTAATTTGATATGGTGATTCACTGACCTCGCCGATGGTGACATTCTCTAAATTGGCATAATCCCAGTAATAAAACCTGACTTTGCTGATTGGTTCCTGGCCAACGCGCTTGACCTTGAGGAGGACAGGCGCCAGGGTGGTGATTTCGTAAATTCCCCCATCTGATTCGGGAGAGACCCAGGTGATGGTGGGGGCATCTTTGTTGGTGACGTTTAGGACTTGTGTAAACCCGCCATAATCGGTATCTCCGCTTTCCGCCCGAATCGTAACTTTGTACTTTTTGTCCCCATCCACCAGGGTGTCATCGACTCCCATGATAACCAGGTTATAGGGGTTATTCGGCTGCCAGCCCTCAGGTGTGATGGTTACCGGATCTGTGGGGACGATGCCCTCGGTTGTGTCCGAACTTTCGAAGGTCAGGATGACCGGGTTAAGCGGGCGCGTCTTGAGCAGGATTTGCACCGTGACTGAGACTTCGCCTTCGGTGGTGATTAATCCCTCATTGGGGACGATGGTGAATCCGGCTTCGTCGTTATCAGCGTTTGTTACGAAGACATCAGAGGGATCGATCCCTTTGTAATTCGAGTCGTTGCTGGTTGCAGGGTCGAGCAGGATGGTGTAAATCTGGTCGCCATCGTGGATGTCATCGTCTACACCTGTCACTGTGACGGTCTGGGAGGTGTTCCAGGTCGAGGGCTTAAAAGTCAGCGAGTTAGTGCTGACGGTAGCCTCAGTGGGATCATTGCTGCTAAGCGTGATCCTGACATTGGCGGTAGGCTGGCTGGCAAGCACTATACTAAATTGTGCGGTTCCCCCACCTTCGGTGGTGAGCAGTCCAGTGGAGGGTTCAACTTCGATCTCAGCCACATCGTTGTCTGTGTTGGTGACCGAGACATCAGGGGGATCGATGGCGGCATAGACTGGGTCAGTGCTGGTGACGCTGGTTTGGATGGTGAAGTCAACGGGACCATCGATGATGAAATCATCCACGCCGGTGATGGTCACGGTTTGCAGCAGGCTCCAGTTCGCTGCGGTGAAGGTAAGAGCGGCAGGTGAAACCGTCCCTTCGCTGATGTCGGAGCTAGTCAGGTTGATGGTGACGTCGGCGGTGGGTTCGCTGGTCAGGACGACAGTGAAAGTGGCGGTGCCCGAGTCCTCGGTGGTTACCAGGCCGGAGGTGGGGTTCACGGTAACGCCGGCGGTGTCGTCGTCTGTGTTGGTGACCGAGACATCAGGAGGATCGATGGCGGCATAGACTGGGTCAGTGCTGGTGAGGCTGGTTTGGATAGTATACGAGATATCCCCGTCATCGATGGCGTCATCCACGCCGGTGATGGTCACGGTTTGCGGCTGGCTCCAGTTCTCAGCGGTGAAGGTAAGAGCGGCAGGCGCAACCGTCCCTTCGCTGGTGTTGGAGCTGGCCAGGTTGATGGTGACGTCGGCGGTGGGTTCGCTGGTCAGGACGACAGTGAAAGTAGCGGTGCCCGAGTCCTCGGTGGTTACCAGTTCGGAGGTGGGGTCCACGGTAACGCCGGCGGTGTCGTTGTCTGTGTTGGTGACCGAGACATCAGGGGGATCGATGGCGGCATAGACTGGGTCAGTGCTGGTGATGCCGGTTTGGATAGTATACGAGATATCCCCGTCATCGATGGCATCATCCACGCCGGTGATGGTCACGGTTTGCGACAGGCTCCAGTCCCCAGCGGTGAAGGTAAGAGCGGCAGGCGCAACCGTCCCTTCGCTGGTGTTGGAGCTGGCCAGGTTGATGGTGACGTCGGCGGTGGGTTCGCTGGTCAGGACGACAGTGAAAGTGGCGGTGCCCGAGTCCTCGGTGGTTACCAGTTCGGAGGTGGGGTCCACGGTAACGCCGGCGGTGTCGTTGTCTGTGTTGGTGAGATCGATATCGTCTGGGTTGTTCAAGGTTGATGTGATCACGATCGTATAAGGCTGATCGCCGTCATCGATGGCATCGTCCACACCGGTGACTGTTGCAGCTTGCGGCGTCGAATAGTTGCTCGAGTCGAATGTCATCTCGGTTGGAGAGACACTGCCTTCGCTCGTATCGGTCGAAGAAAGATTGACTGTGACCGTCGTTCCGGGATCGGCATCCAGATAGACATCAAAAGTCACTGAGCCTCCCGCTTCGGTGGTTGTCGAACCCGAAGGTGGGTCGACAACGACGTCCAGGATACCGATGTGGGGGAGATGCAAAGGGTTTAGTTGCATGCCGTAAAATTGCGCGCCGCCTGCAATACCCTCCGGGACTGGCAGGAGACCAGCCAGCAAGCCGATGGTGATGATTATCCGAAACGGGAAAAAATATCCAGATTTCATAGATCTATCCTGTAGATTCTGACAACTTGGCATGCAAAAGCCCTCCGACAATAACAACCCCTCGAATCTGTGGCAGGCGTGGTGAAGGAGGAGTGATCAAATTATAAACCAAAAAGTCCTCAGGATCCGGAAATCGGAAGAGTACCAAAGTTCAACGCGTGCACCTGAACTCTGGCATGACGGCTCGAGGGTTCCTAAAATTCACAGGTTAGGAGCCTGGGTAGGAGCGGGGGTTGGCGTCGGCCCCGGTGGGGGTGGCTCAGTAGTCGGCGGTGGTGGAGGGGGCGGTGTATCCGTAGGGGTGGGAGGTTTGGTCGGTTTTGATTCGCGCTCCTCCAGGGTGGGTGTGGCGGAGGGGCGGCGGGTGAACAGCGGGGTGGCGGTCGGGGTCTCCGTCGGTGTAGGCGTTAACGAGGGGAGTGGGGTGGGTGTGGGTGGTTCGTCTGAGCAGTGTCCTGGACCATTGACGCCGTTATTATACTCGGAAAGCGCCTGTGCCAGGGACTTTGCCTGATCGCGTTCGGATTGCGACAGCTCGACTCCTGGGGGGTGCGCACTGAGCCAATCGCTTGCCTGTATCAGGGATTCCTCCACAGCTTCACTGTCTGCACCTTTAAGGGTGTTGAGCAGGGCGGCGAAGAATTCCTGGAGAAGAGCGGTTGTCTCATCCTCTGCCTGGCGGGTGAGGATATCGATGGCTTCACTCTTGTTGAATGCCAGCCGACCGATCACCACATTCTCGATCATCCAGGCATCAGGATTATCCCGCCAGAAATGGGTGGTGTAAGTGCAATTGCGGGTCGATGGGTGGATCGGGGAGGGGTTGGTTGGGTTGGTTTGGAGGGACACACTTGTGGCGGTCGGTGTTGTGAGGGCAGGTGTCGAGGAGGGGGTCATAAAGGTTGTTGGCGCAATCGTGGGAAATTCAACGCCATCGGGTGAAGGTTCGTTCGGGTAGATCACCCCAGCCAGCACCCAGCTGCTCGCCAGAATTACGGCTGCCAGGATCAAGAATGGCAGCCACACCTGTCGGAGTTTATTCCCAGAGAAATTCATCTGCCTGCCCTATTCCTTGCCAGATCCGAAGCATGGAAGGAAATAACGATACCCCTCCTTTTGTGGATTAATCGAATTATACAATAAATCTTAATGAATCAATCCAGTCCTTTTGTACTATTCGGAGATCCTGTGGAATCGGGGGATACAAACTCGAGAGGTCACAGCGAGCCATCCATTGGTCAAGCGAACTTTTGCACTGGGAGAGAGATAGCCAGGTTTGCCAAAGAACGGCAGGCTGCTTAGAAATAACATCCTGAATCCTCGAGTTTGGAATACATTCCGCGCAGTGGAAAGAATCACCATGACGAATCCCGGCTGTCATTGCGAGGAGCGCAGTGACGAAGCGATCCCAGCCTGGGCTGGGGAACGGGGGTGGCCCTCCGGGCTACCTTCAGGATCCCTCTGCGAAAACCGCCTCCCTGTGACAAAACCAGATCCCTTTGGCAAAAACCGCCTCGCCATAACAGCACAGATATAGAACGATCGCGTGAGGTCGATCTTATTTTCATTACAGATCTGTAAGTATTTTATTCTGACTTACTGCGTTATTTAGGATATATTTACCATTGTCTATCAGGTAGGTGAACCTTATAATCCTGATGCAGCGCAGAAAAGGCAAAGCTGCTGAAAGGCAGCGACGCAAAGCCACGGATCTAAACAGCCTGGAATACCCACGATGAGGCTGCAGGATCGCCGGGCTGCCTGAGCTGAGCGATTGGGTTGTGGATGGTCCTGTGAACCTGTCAGGATGAGGGTCCACTGCCGGTCGATCAGGCCTCTCTGCGGCAGGAAATATCGCGAAGGAGTGTGCCATGACAGTCTTGATCGTTGGAATCATCCTTGCCTGGATCATATTTTCAGGGTTCCTGGTCACCGTTATTTGCATGAATTCGGCTCGCTTGAGCCGCATCGATGAACCTTTCAAAGACCCCGTGAAGGTGGCGCGCACCCGGCGGAGAGAAGTTCTGCTCAAAATGCAGGTGGAGCAGGCACCGATCAGCCTGGAGTAGTCGAAGTAACGTCTCAACCGTCAGTTTGATAGGGCGGTAAGTTTACCAACTCCACTCCCGGTACGGCGCGCTCGTTCACAGCGATACGGTCTTAGCACCTTAAGCTGGATGCAGCCCTGACGGGAGTTTTTATTTTGCAGGATTGCCTTTAATTTTGTAAATGTGAACCAGGAGAGAAAACTGCAAGAAGCCCAGGGTATGAAATGCTCTGAATTTCTCAGGGAGAAGTGGTTAGTGCAGTGCAGAGCAGATGGCTCAACATCATACTCTTCGAAGGGGGAATTCGCCACGAGGACCTCCTGGCATTGGCGTAGCTTGTATGAAATGGGCAAATTACTGGTCTGGACCTCCCTTGCCCTTATCGGGTTCTTTCTCATGGCAGGGCATTCGTTGACGAGAGCAGGAGGCGAGAGTAATGTTGATCAGGTTTCGACTTTTATCCCTCTGGTTAATAGAAACTCCAGTGGCAGCATCCCTCAGGGGGTTCGTCAGGTCAACGCGCCGTATTTTCCAGACGAGCTGGTCTTCGATGAGACCGCTATCTTTTGGTTTGGTAAAGTGACCCCAACGGAGAATTACACCGATGTACGGGTCGGGTATACGCAGCAGGAGCTGTTTGTGCATGTGGCGATTTTCGATCGCCTTCTCTGGTATGATGCAACACCTCCGGTCGAAAATTTGACCGCCTGGGACGCAGTGAGCCTTTACTTGAATCGGGAAGGAAATCAGGGGGTAGCGCCTGCGGTGCACAGTTTCAGGTTCATCGGGCAGCTTTCCTGGCACGAGAACCGGGCGAATTATCAGGCTGCCTACCAGGGGGATGGGAGCGGATGGAAGAGCAAGAATCTGCCTTTCACAACCGAGGCTGGCCTGCGCGGCAGCGCTAACGATCTTGACCGGGACAGTGGCTGGCGGTTGACCTTTCACATCCCGTTCACAAGCCTCGGATTGGACGACCCACCAGCACAAGGGAGCGTCTGGGGGATGGGTGTCATTGTGCACGACCGGGATGACAGCTCTGGAACGGTCATTCCAGATAAGAGCTGGCCCGAATCCATGGAAAGAGATCGACCGGGGAGCTGGGGGAGGCTGGCTTTCGGTTTACCCGCGCTCAGGGAAAGCGAGCAGGCTCCGCAAGGGAGTTTGACCATCCGTCAGGGTCTCAATGGAGCAATTGTGCCAGATGGCGAGGTGGGAGGGGCAACCAATTGCGGGGACGGAATGGATAAGTTTACCGAATGGGGTGAGGCGAATTACGCCGGCATCGACCGTGTCAATGTTCAAAACCAGTATGATGTCTCTGATTCGGCGTGTTTCTCGAAGTACTATATCACCTTCCCGCTGGATCGAATCCCAAAAGGTAAGGAAATCCTCAACGCCAGGCTGGTGATCTACCAGTTCGGGAACGCGGGTGGAGGGGAATGGGGTGAAGCGCCAGGATCGTGGATCCAGGTCTTCACCGTTGGAGAAAACTGGGATGAAGCGACGCTTACCTGGAATAACGCGCCGCTGGCGATGGAGAATGTCAGCCGGGCATGGGTACCCTGGTTGGCAGATTACCCCGGCGCCGACGGATTGCCGCGCGAATGGGACGTGACTCTGGCTACCCGGCAGGCTTACGCTGCAGGCATGTCCCTGCGCCTGGCATTATATTCTGCAGACAGCGCCCGGCACAGCGGCAAGTACTTCTGGTCATCGGATTATCCCCTGGCAGGCTCTCGGCCAGCTCTGACAATAGAATGGGCGGACCCGTGAGAGAGAAGATTTGCTCAAGAATATGACCGATCTCCTGTAACAAATCCCATTTTGTGACGTTTATAGAACAAGAGAACAGGAAATAATTAGAACGTGGATGCGATGAACCGCGGGTCGATTCTGGTCGCTGGCTTCTTTGAAGCAAGACCCGTGGGGAGCAAGTAGCGAAACCGGCCACGTACCGGTTTCGCTTTGTTTTCAAGAATGGGTGATCCTGGAAACATGCTACTCAAAGGATCTCGGACTTCAGCTTATTTCCTACAAATCTGTGTAACATCTGCCAAAGGTTTTCGTTAAGCGATATGTATTCAGGAGAATTAACCGCTTTTTTATCCGATTTAAACCCTATGAATTAGGGTGATGACTCCAAATTCACTTGCACTAGTGGTGGCAATGGAACAAACCCGCCGAGTAAATCGGGAGGGGCTATCAGCGGGTGCAAAACGAAAAAAATTCTCGTTTGCCGACCTTTCCGTATGTCGGAAGGGCGGAGCATGCCAATGAGAGGGAGTCATCGCCCGGAGAGCTGTGGAGGGAAACATTTTTTATGGAAACAACACCTTCAGGCATCCAGTTGTTTGTCGACACGCCTTTAAAATCCAAGATACAGAGGGCGTCTCAGTCCATCCCGAGACGGACCCAATGGCGGCTGTACACGATCAGCCTGATCCTGTCTGACATATTGATGCTCGGTCTGGCTTTTCGGCTCGCTTACTACCTGCGTTTCGAGGCCTCGCTGGGGATCTTCTATCAGAACAGGAATACGAACGTTCACTACTATCAGCTCCTCGTTGCAGCGCTGATCGTGGTCTGGATAACCATCCTTCTGGTTATGGGTGCTTATGACCGACAGAAGTTGCTGGGGGGTACCCAGGAGTATTCGATTATCTTCAATGGCACAACTGCTGGGATGGTGCTGGTGATCGCGGCTGGTTTTCTGGCAGAGGACTTTATCTTCGCGCGCGGCTGGCTGTTGATGGCCTGGTTGTTGGCGTTCCTTTTTGTCTCGATCGGTCGGTTCACCCTGCGCCGGGTGGTCTACCGGTTGAGGGAGAGGGGTTATTTTCTTACATCGGCGGTGATCGTGGGGGCGAATAACGAAGGGTTGACTCTTGCGGATCAGCTGCAACGCTGGCAATCTTCGGGTTTTCACATTCTGGGGTTCATCGACAAGAAATTCCCGGTGGGCACTCACCTTGGCAGAAATTTGTATGTGCTCGGGAAGGTGGAGGACCTGGACGAGTTAATTCCGCGTCTCGAGATCGAAGAGATCATCCTGGCGAGCAGCGCCATCTCATCGAGGGATAAGATGCTTGAGATTTTCCAGCGCTATGGGATCTCGAGCAATGTCAATGTGCGGATGTCCTCCGGCTTATACGAGATCATCACTACCGGATTGACGGTGAAGGAATTCGCCTATGTCCCCCTGGTGGGGGTCAACAAAGTCCGCCTGACTGGTGTCGATGAGGTTTTGAAGTTTATGTTGGATTACGCGCTGACGATCCCTGGTCTCATTCTCCTCGCTCCAGCTCTAATCGTCATTGCCATTTTGATCAAACTCGATTCGCCCGGACCGGTGATCTACAGGCGGCGGGTGATGGGGATGAACGGGCGGCAGTTCAACGCATATAAGTTCCGCACCATGTACGAGAACGGTGATGAGATCCTGGATCAGCATCCTCACCTGAAGCGAGAATATCTGTGCAATTACAAGCTCAAGGAAGATCCGCGCGTCACGCCGATCGGAAGGATACTCCGGCGTACAAGCCTGGACGAGCTGCCGCAGCTCTTCAATGTCTTGAAGCGGGAGATGTCTCTGGTTGGGCCGCGTATCATCACACCTGCGGAGGTCGAAAAATACGACAAATGGGATCTCAACCTGTTGACCGTACGTCCGGGGATTACGGGGCTTTGGCAGGTGAGCGGGAGATCGGATGTGACCTATGAAGAGCGGGTGAGATTGGACATGCACTATGTCCGCAACTGGAGTATCTGGCTGGATCTGCAGTTGCTTTTCCAGACGATCCCGGCGGTTCTCAAAAGGCGCGGGGCGTATTAGAATAGCCATCTGATAGTTGGTAATAAGATTACGGTAACAAAGGAGAGAACAGGTGAAGATACTCGTAACCGGGGGAGCTGGATTTATCGGTTCTCATGTCGTCGATTTGTTTTTGAACGAGGGGCATCAGGTCATCGTTGTAGACGATCTCTCGACCGGGCGGCGTTCGAACCTCAATCCCGCCGCCACTTTTTATCAAATGGACATTCGCGATCCAGGCTTGAGAGAGATTTTCGAGAAGGAACACCCCGAGGTGGTCGATCATCATGCAGCCCAGATGGATGTCCGCCGTTCGGTCGTTGACCCGCTGTTCGATGCTGACGTTAATATCTTGGGCTCGATTCGCCTGCTCGAACTTGCGCGGGAGTTTGGTGTCGGGCGTTTTATTTACATCTCCACCGGAGGTGCTGTGTACGGAGAACCTGAATATCTCCCCTGCGATGAAGAGCACCCGATCAATCCGATCTGTCCTTATGGAGCAAGCAAGCACACCGTCGAACATTATCTCTATATGTACCAGCAGCTATATGGCATGGATTATGTGGTCTTGCGCTACCCGAACGTCTATGGGCCACGCCAAGACCCGCACGGTGAAGCCGGTGTGGTGGCGATTTTCACTGGTCAAATGCTATCTGGTGAGCAAGTGATCATCAACGGCGATGGCGATCAGGAACGTGACTTTGTGTATGTGGCAGATTGTGCCAGGGCAAATCTGCTGGCTTTGACCACGGATCACGTCAACACTATCTATAATCTCGGCTTTGGAAGAGGAACGACTGTCAATCAGGTTTTCGCAACGTTGCGGAAAATCACCGATTATCCACTCGAGCCGATCCATGGGCCAGCCAAACCAGGCGAAACCCGGCGGATTTATCTTAACGCCAGCCGGGCCGCAGCGCTGCTGGGCTGGAAACCAGAAGTCGAACTGGAAGAAGGTTTGAACTACACAGTGAGTTATTTCCGAGAAGCTGAGGTGACTGCGTAGGCGATAGCTTGTTGTGACCCGGGTTCGGCAATCGATAGGAAGCAGGTCTACCTGCCAGGCAGACTTTAGCAATCAGGGTTTTGCGCAGACAAGACATTTAGTAACGAAAAAAGTATTCCGAAATCGTGATTACCAATATTTGATTCAACCCCGGCGGGGGGTGACGCAAGGAGATCTTCATGCATATCATTCGAGATTATATCGGTGAGCTCAAGAGCACGCTGGATGGGTTGTCGATCTCGATTATCGAACAGGTAATCGATGTGCTGCATGCAGCCCGTCTGAAGAACCGCCAGGTGTTCATCATGGGAAATGGCGGGAGTGCTTCGACGGCTTCGCATTTTGTTTGCGATCTGGGGAAGAATACCCGCGTCCAGGGCGTGCCGAATTTTCGGGTGATCGGTTTGACGGACAATATGGCTTTAATTTCAGCCCTGGCGAACGACGAAGGGTATGAAAATGTCTTCGCTCAACAGCTCGCCAGCCATATCCAACCCGATGATGTGGTGATCGGCATCTCGACCAGCGGAAATTCACCCAACGTGGTGAACGCCATTCTCCTGGCAAACTCCGTCCCGGCGCGGACGATAGGATTCACCGGTTTCGACAGCGGGAGATTAGGAACCCTGGTGGACATCAACCTGCATGTCCCCAGTCACAGTATCGAACATGTCGAGGACATTCATTTGATGCTGGAACACCTGATCTGCAAGGCGCTGCGGGAAAAGGCCACGCAGCTGGCAGCGATCGCTGCTGAATTGGAGATGCCCAGCCCGATTGAGTTGCAGACACAACGCCGGGCTTTAGATTGACCCGGGTAACCAGTGAGTTAATTTTCTAGATGCTTTATGGCAGGAGAGTTTCCAATGCAGAGGACAGATCGGGAAAGACCTGGAAGGGGGGCAGGCGGTCGGCTTCCGGCAGGGCACGCTGCTCAGCACCCCTGCCGGTAAGCAACAGGACATTTGTGGGAATACCCGCTGCCTGGCCAGCTTGGATATCACTGAGCGCATCGCCGATCAAAATTGAGTGTGAAAGATCCAGGCTCAGGCGTTCAGCTGCTTTGAGGAGTAATCCTGGCTGGGGCTTTCGGCAGGTGCAGTTTTGTTGGGGAGAATGCGGACACATGAAGACAGCATCGATGCGCCCACCCGCTTCCTGGATCGTTCTCACCAGGCGTGCGTTTATTTCTTCGGCGTCTTCGAGACTGAGCAAGCCACGTCCAACCGCAGACTGGTTCGTGACGACGATGATACGCAGGGGGTGGTGGCGGATGCGCGCCAGCGCCGGGAGAGATTCAGGGAGAAATTTCACATCAGACCAGCTGCGGACGTAATCAGAACGGTTTTCGATGATCACCCCATCCCGATCGAGAAAGAGAGCTGCGTCCATGAACGTAATTATACCCAGGGTGGTACGTTTGTCCCCAGGTGGTCACCTGTTCAGGATTGAGGTCGAACTGTGCAACAGGGATTTTCTCCGCGCCGTTGTCAAGGAGGCACATTTACCAAAATGTTTTCAAACTATCCGCTTGACCAATTCAGTCTTTAGGGATAAGATTTGTCCTAATTTATAAGGATAGCTTATTCCCTGGCGATCGTGGTGGGGATTTTACCCTCATGCCAGCTTGCAAAATCTATGTTGGAAATCCTTCGCCTTTATTTGAGTCGTCAGGCAACAAGTCTGGGTCGGTATATTCTCGAACAGACTCTTTATGCTCTTTTTGGATGGGTGCCGACCATCCTTGGGATAGGCTTGAGAGGCGTGGTCTATCGCCTGATCGTGAAAATGGAAGGATGGGCTGCGATCGAGAACGGAGTGCGTTTGCGTTTTGCGAACAATATTCGCCTCAAGAACGGCGTTTATCTGGATCAGGGTGTATATCTTCATGCCTGTCCGAATGGGATCGAGATCGGAGAGAATACGATTGTGATGCATGGTGCAGTATTGCACGTCTATAACTTTCGGGATCTGCCGCATGCGGGTATATGGATCGGACGGGACAGCCTGATTGGCGAGTACTCTGTGATCCGGGGGCAGGGTGGTGTTCGGATTGGCAACCGGGTTTACACTTCACCGTTTACGCAGATCATTGCAGTCAACCATGTCTTCGATGATCCAGATCGTCCGTTTGTTGAGCAGGGCATCACTGCCGAAGGGATCGTAATCGAGGATGATGTCTGGCTGGGTTCGGGTGCAGTGATCACAGATGGCGTACGCATCGGCAAGGGCGCGGTTGTCGCAGCGGGTGCGGTGGTTACGAAAGATGTCTTGCCGCATACGATCGTTGCCGGGGTGCCAGCGCGCCCGATCCGCACGATCGATGGGATGAGGCGGGATGAGAGCAAGAAGGTATATTGATGGGATAGATGACCCGGGGTAACGATGGTCTCTTACTCTGGGAATGTACGTTTATCGAAAACTATGGAGTTTGTTGAATGACGACATTATCTGTGGTGATTCCCGCTTACAACGAAGAGGATGGAATCGCCGATATCACCCGGCGTGTGCTGGCAGTCAAGGAAGATCTGGTGAGAGCAGGTGTGGATGACCTTGAACTGCTCGTGGTGGATGATGGCTCCCGGGACAGGACTGCTCAAATCGTCAGCCAGATAGAGGGAGTGCGCCTGATCCGCCATCCAAGGAATCGCGGGTATGGGGCGGCACTGAAGACCGGATTCTCGCATGCCTCGGGGGAGCTGATCGGGTTTCTGGATGCCGACGGGACTTATCCACCAGAGTATTTCCCGCAATTATGCGAGAAGGCTCTCAACGGCAGCGATCTGGTGATCGGTTCGCGGATGTCTGGTGCGGATAGCAAGATGCCTCTTACCCGCCGGGTTGGTAATCTGTTCTTTGCCACCCTGCTCACGTTGATGGGTCATCATAAGGTATCCGATAGCGCCAGCGGGATGCGGGTCTTCAAGCGGGAGATCCTGGAGAGGATTTATCCTCTGCCCAATGGGTTAAACCTGACCCCTGTGATGAGCACCCGGGCGATGCATGAAGGGTTGCGGATGGTAGAGGTGCCGATACCTTATCATGAACGGGTAGGCAGGTCCAAGCTAAGCGTGGTTCGGGATGGCTCGATCTTTTTGCAATCGATGATCTGGACCGTGTTGACTTACAACCCGGTACGTATTCTGGGAGTCATTGGACTGCTGGGGATGGTCTTTGCTGGTTCGGTTGGACTGGGATTGGTGGTTGCCCGTTTGAGTGGTGTCACCACCTTGAGCCCCTGGGGGGTAGCCATGCTCTACGCAGCGTTGGTGGCCGGTATCACCGGGATCAGTATCTTTGCGTTGGGAAGCACTTTCAATTATCTGGTTTCCCTCTTCTACAAACAACCTATCCGACAGGGTTTGTTTGGTCGCCCGCTGTTCAATCCGTCGCTGGACCATTATTTCGGTTGGATCGGTTTGGGAGCTCTGTTGATCGGATTGGCTGTTGGAACTACGAGTGTGATCCTGGGTGTGAACGGTTGGGATATCTCCCGGTTATGGTTATATCTTTTGGGCAGTGCGATGTTCCTCCTCGTTGGTGTACAATTGATCATCTACTGGGTCCTGATGCGTGTCCTGGAGGAACTAAGCCAACGGGAGGAGCTGACCCGGAAAGATCTCGGTCAGGATACGGAAATGCAGACGAGCGGTAGTGAGGTGATGTGATGGTGAGTAACGGTGATCAGGAGAACAAGATAGAGCTCGAGGCAGTGGATATCAAGGAGAATCTGGGGACACGCCGCATCCCCAAGTTGCGCACGGCGAATTTCCCGAGCGCGGACGCGATCGTGCGCGATGTGATTTTGAATACCCCACGTTCCCCCGAGGCGGTAGACATCATGCTCGTCAATCCGCCCACGCCGGATGGCGGCTACTGGATTCGCACGCAACACCGGGTCGGTCGTCGCACCAGGGAGAACATGGTGTGGCCGCAGGTTTCGCTGGCGCAGATGGGTGCTTTGTTGCATCCGACTTATAAGATCAAGATCATCGACGCCAACGCTGAACGGATGGGCTGGCAGGAGTTCACCAGGCTGATCGACAGATATCAGCCCAAATATTACCTCACTCAGGTGACGGCGCCGACGCTTGAGAACGATATGTATGGCTGTTTTCTGGCGAAGGCGCGCGGCGCGACGACGATCGCGTTCGGTACTCATGTCACACCGATCCCGCGCGAATCCCTGCGCCCTTATCCGGCGCTGGATATCGTCCTGGTCGGTGAACCGGACCTTACCATCCGCGATCTGCTCGATCACCTGGAAGGTAAGATCGACCAGCGCCCACCGGAGATCGAAAAGCTCTTCTCCAAACACGATCCCTTCTATAAACCAGCCATCGACTCGGAAGGCAGGGTCGACATGCACGGGATCAAGGGGCTGGCGTGGCGAGATGGGGGTGAAATCGTTGTCAACCTGCCACGTCCTTTTATTCAAGACCTGGACGATCTGCCAATTCCTCTTCATGAGTTACTTCCTTTGCAGAAATATCGCATGCCCCTGATCAAGGGACCTTTTACTTTCATCGTAACCAGCCGGGGATGTCCGGCAGGATGCACGTATTGCATCAAACATGTAACCTACCAGTACACGGCTCGGTTGAGATCACCTGCCCTGATCATGGAGGAGTTGTGGAAACTCAAGGGATTGGGGATCAATAACATCCATATGTATGCCGATCTGTTCACCGTGAACCGGGATCAGGTTGTCGAGCTTTGCCAGCGGATGATCTCCGAGAACATCAATATCAAATGGACCTGCAACAGCCGGGTGGATTATGTGGATGAGGAGATGCTCAAACTGATGGGGAAAGCTGGCTGTTGGCTGATCTCGTGGGGGATTGAGAGCGGTAACGAACAGATCCTAAAACATGCCCGCAAGGGTGCCTACCCTGCGAAGGCAGAGAGAGCGTTGATTTGGGCGAAAAGAGCAGGCATCAAGAATTGGGGGTATTTCATCATCGGACTTCCGGGTGAGACTGAAGAAACTATCCGGCAAACGATCGAGTTCTCCAAGAAACTGCCCCTGGATATCGCCTTGTTTCATGTGGCGGCACCGTACCCGGGAACACCTTTCTTCTTCGAGGTGGTCGAAAACGGCTGGTTCCGTCCCGGGACGCGCTGGGAGCAGGTCGACATGGACAAAGGCACAGTGTTGGATTATCCCAACCTGCCCGCTGAGAAACTGCTTTACTGGCAGAAGCGCGCCTGGCGCGAATGGGCTTTTCGACCAGGGCCTATCCTGACCTATCTGAAGATGCTGGTATCGGATGCCTCCACGATTCGCAGCGCTTTGAGCGTTGGGATTCAGCATCTCAGCTGGCAGTCGCAACGCGAGTTCCAATCGACAGATTAAAAGCTGCATGCACCAGTTGGTCTCCAGTCGCTGGTTTGCACTGGGCGAGCTGGGTCTGGTCTCAATAAGCGGCGTTATCTGGTATCTAATCCCTGATTCAGGCGGATGGCCAGTATGGATCGCCCTCCTGCCCTGGTTTGCCCGCCTTTCGATAGGACAACTTCCATTCCGCAGGACGAAACTCGATCTCTTTTTACTGTTTTTTGTGATCACGGCAGGGGTTGGCGTGCTCGCTGCATACAACCGCCAGGCTGCCTTGACGAAGTTCTGGATTATTGTTGGGGCGGTGCTGATATATTACGCGCTTGCCCGCCAGCCAAGAGAAAATCTCAACGTGATCGTCACAGCAGTTGGGGCTTTGGGGGTTATCATCGCCATGTATTCCCTGCTCACCACTGATCGATCAAACCTGAAAGGCGATCTGGAAGTCATCGATCGTCTGAGCTTCCTCCTGGCGAGGATGCACATCGACACCGGTTTGCCGGTGATCCCACCGAACTTTGCTGGGGGTATCTTGGGGGTATTTCTGCCATTGAATATCTATCTTGTTTGGTCTGGGCGTGGCAATAGAATCAATACTTGGAAGAGTGTCGCCATCTTGGCGGTTGTGATTGTCCTGGCCGGACTGTTCATGAGCAGTTCACGCGGTGCCTGGCTGGCGTGCCTGACTGGTTTCACTCTATGGGGATTGTGGCGGGGCAGCCGCTATTTAACCACACTCACAAACTTCGCCGTGGATAAAATCATTCTGGCATTGATTGTGGCCGCTTGCGTGACCGTCTCAGCCTTGCTTATCGCAGACCCGGATAGATTGGTGGACCTTGCCAACAGTCTTCCAGGTTTGCCTTCAGGTGGCAGCCGGATAGAACTGGCGCAGAGCACGCTCAAACTGATCGAGGATTATCCCTTTACTGGCGGGGGGCTGCGTGCCTTTGGCGGAAACTATTCCCGTTACATTATGCTCAGCCCATATTTTTTATTCGCTTACAGCCATAATTTCTACCTGGATGTCTTCTTCGAGCAGGGTCTGGCAGGAGGCGGAGCGACGATCGCCATATTCGGGATGAGTGTTTGGATGCTCTGGCGGATCATCATCCGGAAGCATGGTCGGGGCGATGATCTCCTTCTGGCAGAAGCGATTTTGACGGGTGTGGTTATTCTGCTGGTACATGGTTTGATCGATGATCCGTTCTATGGCGATGGCGGTTCTCCCTTGTTGTTTTTAATGCCAGGGATCGCTTCGGCGCTGTTCAATGACGGGTTAGACCAGCAGAAGACAGGGCAGATCCCGCAGGCTGGATTATTCGGCGAGGATAAGAGGGCCTGGTTCATCTCAGGCGGCGTTATCCTGTTAATCGTGGTGAGCGCTGTCCTGCTATCTGGAAGGTCTCTGGAGGCTGCCTGGTATGCCAATCTCGGCGCGATCAAGACGGCACGGTGGGAACTGCGCACCTGGCCTGCTGAGCATTTGAACGATATCGAGGAAGTCGTCGTGCCGACGGAAGTCTTGCAGGGACTGGCGAAAGCGTCCGATTTAACCCCATTGAATCGAACTGCACATCACCGCCTTGGCCTGGCATATATGGGAGCGAGAGATTTCGAATCTGCGCGGGATGAGCTGGCTATTGCTTTCCGATTGGATCCAGGACACCGTGGGGTGAGGAAAGCGTTCGGTTATGCCCTGGTCTGGGCAGGCGAACTCGATCAGGCAATTTCTGTTTTAAGGGACATCCCGGAAGCTGAGTATGAGCTGGATGCGTATCAATACTGGTGGCGGGCGCGTGATCGCCAAGACCTCGCCTGGCAATCACACCAGATTGTCGAGATCCTGCATGAGATCAATCTGAATAAATACCAAAGGAATCGCACGGGACAATGAAGCAAACAACGGCAAATACTTCTGCATTGGGAGCATACCGCCTGGCAGCTTTTCTTGCCATGGTGGTTCTGTATTTCGCGCTCGTATTAAACCATGGAGTTGAGGCGCAAACCGCCGAGGGGTGGGCAGAGCCGATTAATCTTTCGAAATCGGGATCTGCCAGCAACCCTCAAGTCGTCCTCGATACGGATGGGGTGTTTCATATCCTGTGGAGTGATGAGTTTGCCGGTTTCGTCTATACGACCGGCGATGGTAACGAATGGAGCACGCCGGTCCCGGTGAGTCTGCCTTCGGGGGACTTTATCCCGATCTTGCTGGCGGATCGAGAGGGGAATATCCACGCATTCTGGCGAGATGACACAGATGCTCTCTTTCACAGCCGGGTCAGGGCATCGTCTTTCGCGACATTGTCGTCATGGAACGCAGCAGTCCAAATCACGGATTCTGCTCTGGATGTGGATGTGATCGTGGATGATCAAGGGAGAATCCATCTGGCATATGTTCGTCCGAAGGATACACCAGAGCAACCCGCTGGGATTTATTATCAGCGGTTGCGCACCATCAACGGGAACTGGTCACTCCCGATCGCGTTGTACCAATCCCCCTATCTTCGGGCGTTGACCCTGGAAGATTCGAATGTCGATCTGAGCAGTGCCATGGTTGGCGATGAAGTGCGCCTGTATGCCGTCTGGGATAACCAGCCACGAGAACGTGTTTTCCTTTCGGTATCATTCGACGGAGGCGAGAGCTGGAGTGAGGCGCAAGAGATCGATAAGCCGCAGGAGGGATCTGTCAATCCAGGTCCGGAACGGATCACCACAGAAGCCTTGGGAGAAGAGGTCTTTCTTTTCTGGCAGAAGAACCGCATGGAGTCCAGCTGTGAGCAGTACTACCAGATTTCGAAAGACGGAGGGAGCAGCTGGGGTCCACCACTCAGAATGTTCGAGGGGTTCGTCATCTGCCCTCAAGAGATCAGATTTCTGCCGAATGGCGAGTTTCCGATCCTGTTCTTGACCGGCATCCAGGTCTATTTGCAAGCTTGGAATGGTTCGATTTGGAGCGATCCTCAGCCTCAGGAGGCGATAAACACCTTTATAGACCCAGAGACACAAAATTTTGTTGAGTATGGCTGCCAGCAACCCATCTTGGTTGGGGAAGCCACACTATACGTGGTGGGGTGTGATCGCGCTGCTGGGCAGGACATCTGGCTGATGAGGCGGCAATTGCTCGATGTTTCCACCTGGTTTCCTCAAGAAGCTATCTGGAATCCGCTTGTCAAATTGACGATCAGCGATACGCGCGTGCGTGGTGAGAAGCTGGTGGCTGACAGGCAGGAACGCCTGCACGCATTTTGGAGCCAGGCATCCATCGATCAGCCACAAGGCCAGGGGAAAACTATCTACTATGCACGCTGGGAAGCTGGACAATGGTCGACGCCTGCAGCTGTTCTCACTTCACCAGAAGGAAATGCGGATCAACCGGATGCAATTGTGGATGGCCAAAATAGACTGCACGTCGTATGGAGCGGCGGTTTAGAAGGACAGGTCTATTACAGCCGGGCGGATGCAAATCAGGCGGTAGTTGCAACAGCATGGGCAGATCCGCTCGCTCTGCCTGCGCCGCGCCCGGTTGGCAGCGCACCAGACATCCATATCAGCCCAGAGGGGATCATTTATGTTGCTTATGCGATCCCATTGAACGAGGATCGCGGGATATATCTGACGCGATCTGATGATGGCGGAGATACCTGGACAGATGCCATTCGTATCTTCGATGCGCAAAGTGCAGGCTGGGCGATGGTCGACCAACCTCACCTGGCTCTCACAGACGAAGGACAACTGCATTTAATCTTCACCCGATATTCACTCCCAGGTGGGACAGGTCCTTTGTCTCTCGTTTATATGCGTTCAGTCGATGGGGGTAAGACCTGGGGTGAACCCCAAACGGTAGTCGATAATCCTGTCATCTGGAGCTGGATGACAGGTACTGGCAAGAGCAGCTTACAGCGCCTCTGGCAGGAGATCAGCAGCAGTGGGACGACTTTGTGGCATGAACAATCGCTCGATAATGGGACAACCTGGTTTCGAACTGTGCCGGTCTCAATTTTTGGTGGAACGATCGGCACGCCGAGCCTGATCCAAGATGATGGCGGTCGGTTGCACTTACTGCTGGTTGTTCGCGGGGGGACGACTATATACACAATCCAACACTGGCTTTTCGATGGGCAGCGCTGGTCGGCGGAGAGGAGTTTCGACATAGAAGTCACCCAAAACACATCGATCGAATCTCTGGCCTGCGTTATCTCGCCTGGAGGAAAACTTGGCGTCATCATCAAGAGCGCCATCGAGAATGTGCAGTCCGGCGGGCAGCAGTCTCAACTGCTCTTTACATATCGGGATGTGGATATCAGCTCAGCTGTCACGACACCAATACCCACGGCGACGAATACTCCACCTGCCACACCCTTGCCAACATACACCCGGGAGTCGGAAACCACCAGTGCCGCCACTGAGGTCGTCCCGATTGTGACGAATACACCCCCGATCTTCGCGCCGGGTGAAGAGAACATTGGCGGCCAATCCGGATGGTTGTCGGGCGTCTTGCCAGTTGCCATCGTATTGATCGTTGTTATTGGGGTGTATGTGGCTTACTCCATTCTGAAGAAGCGTTTTTGGTAAATTCTGAACGAGGCGTGCTATGGATTTCTCCTGGACAGAAGAACAGCTGGCGTACAAGAACACTGTGATCAAATTCGCCCAGCGGGAATTGAACGACGATGTCGTCGAACGCGATCGGCGCGGGGAGATATCGCTGGAGAACTGGCGTAAATGCGCCCGGTTCGGCATCCTGGGTTTACCGATCCCTGAGGAATACGGTGGGTCAGGTGTGGATGTCTTGACCGTGATGCTCACGATGGAAGCCCTGGGGTATGGATGCCGGGATAATGGATTGATCTTTGCAATAAACGCTCAGATGTGGAGCGTAGAGATGCCGATCCTGAATTTTGGCAGTGATGAGCAGAAAAAGAAATATCTTCCGGGGTTGTGTCATGGGGAACTGATCGGGGCGCATGGGATGACCGAGCCTGATTCTGGATCGGATGCATATAGTCTTCGCACGCGAGCGGACAAAGTCGATGGCGGTTATATCCTTAATGGGACAAAGATGTTCGTTACCAATGCGCCTATTGCAGACCTTGCGGTGGTATTCGCCACGGTGGATCCCAGCAAAGGGCGATCGGGGATCACTGCATTCCTCGTTGAAAAGGATATGCCTGGTTTCAGCATCAGCCGCCATATCGACAAGATGGGTCTGCGCACCTCGCCAATGGCGGAGATCGTCCTAAGGGATTGTTTCGTGCCCAATGAGAACCAGCTGGGACCCATCGGCGCGGGGACAAGCATTTTCACCAATTCGATGGGTTGGGAGCGCAGCGCCATCCTGGGCAGCCAGGTGGGAGCGATGGAATACCAGCTGGAGAAATGTATCCGATATGCACGCGAGCGGCGACAGTTCAATCAGCCAATCGGCAGATTCCAATCTGTATCCAATCGGATAGCAGACATGAAGGTTCGCCTCGAGACAGCCCGCCTGTTGCTCTATAAAGTCGCCTGGCTCAAGCAGCAAGGGAAAACGGCCGTAATGGAAGCAGCCCTGGCAAAACTCTATCTGAGCGAGTGTTTTGTCCAGTCCAGCCTGGATGCCATTCGCATCCACGGGGGGTATGGTTATATGACCGAGTTCGAGGTGGAACGAGATCTCAGGGATGCGATCGGAGGGACGATCTATTCAGGTACCTCTGATATCCAGCGGACGATCATCGCCAGACTGCTTGGCTTGTAGCTTGTAGGTATGAACAGTACGGGGAAGTAGAAAAACCCGGAGGAGGTAGTTAAATATGGCATTCCTGCTTCAGCATTTGCTTGAGGAGAGCGCAGTACGCTTTCCAGATAAAGAGGCGGTGAGATTTAGCGGGAAATCTCTCACTTACAGGCAACTTAATACACTGGCGAACCAAGTGGCAGGCGCGCTGGTTGAAGCCGGGGTAAAGCGCGGGGACAGGGTGGGGATCTATGTGCACAAATCACTAGCCTCGGTGATCAGTGTCTTCGGGATCATGAAGGCTGGCGGTGTGTATGTCCCACTCGATCCGAATGCTCCGGCGAAACGCCTGGCATACATCACCAGAAACTGCGATATTCAGGTGATATTGACTTCGACGGACAAATTCAGCAGCCTGCTGCATTTCTTCGAAGAGGGAACGCCTTTGAGGCATGTTCTATTGACCGATGAAGAGAAACCGATCACCGCATCCCTGCTACCAGATACACGCAAAACCCCCTGGCAGGATATCCTTCGTTATCCTGGTCAGTCTGTGCATTCACCTGGAACGATCGAGACCGATCTGGCTTACATCTTATATACATCTGGATCGACCGGTGATCCGAAAGGGGTGATGATCTCCCATCGCACCATCTTCACATTCATCAACTGGTGCTATGAGACCTTCAAGATGACCCCAGAGGACCGCGTGACAAGTCATGCGCCATTGCATTTCGACCTCTCCACATTCGACATCTATGCGACCATCAAAGCGGGTGGAACCGTCGTGCTGGTACCTGAGAAGCTCTCTGTTTTCCCTATCCGCCTGGTTCAACTTCTTCAGGATGAGCGCATCACGATCACCTATCTAGTTCCATCGGTTCTCTCCATGATGGTGAATTATGGGAAGATTAGCGATCATGACCTTTCATCCCTGCGCATCATCTTGTTTGCCGGGGAGGTGTTTCCGATCAAATATCTGCGTGAGCTGGTAGCCCTGATCCCCCACGCGGACTATTACAACCTGTATGGTCCGACAGAAACCAATGTGTGCACCTACTATAAGGTACAGCCGCAGGATTTGGCGCCGGAACGCACCCAGCCTGTTCCGATCGGGAAGGCCTGTGAGAATATCGAGGTTTTCGCGGTCGATGAGGACGGGAATCTAGTGACAGAGCCAGGTCGGGAAGGGGAGTTGTGGGCGCGCGGCTCCTGTGTGGCGCAGGGTTATTGGGGCGATCCTGAGAAAACTGCCCGGAACTTCGTCCAGAATCCTTTTCAGAAAAATTACATCGATTTCGCGTACAGGACCGGTGATATCGTCACCCTTGCGGAAGATCGAGAGAATTGGATTTACATCGGACGGCGCGACCACATGATCAAAAGTCGTGGTTACCGCATCGAGCTGGGGGAGATCGAGGCAGCTCTCTACAGCCATCCGGGGGTCAAAGAAGCTGCCGTGGTTGCCATCCCTGATGAGATGATCGGCAATCGGATCAAAGCATTCGTGGTGCCGATGGAAGACAATGGGTTGACCGAAAAAGACCTGGAAGCGCATGCAGCTCAAAAGATACCGCGCTACATGCTGCCGGAGAGCATTGAATTCAGAACCGAGCTGCCAAAAACCTCGACTGGGAAGATAAACCGCCCGCTCCTGGTGCAGATGATAGCTGGCAAAGCAAGTTAATCCCAATTGGAGAAGGAGTTTGATATGGATCTTGAAACCGCAATTGAACGCTTTATCGTTGATGAGATCATGCTGGGCGACAATCAGACCAGGATCGACCCGAATGATTCTCTGATCAGCTCTGGGGTGTTGGACTCACTGGCTTTGTTACGATTGATCGCGTTCCTCGAAGAGCAAATAGGCATCACGGTCGAGGATTCGGAAGTGATCCCGGAGAATTTCGAGACGATCAACGACATCAAAGCCTTCATAAACCGGAAGAAAAACTGAAAAGGAACCTACTGAGACAGTCTGCTCATTCAGCAACCACATGGTCAGGCGACTTTTGCTTCTGAATGGAATAGCAGTTATCGGCGTGGCGATGAATCACGCCTCTGGTTATGGCTTCAGGGCGATGTTCCTCTGGGCGGATCGTTATCTGCCCGTCTCGGTGCCGGATTACAGCCAGGCAGGAAGCCTGGCTTTTTATGGAAACGTGCTGATCCAGCAATTGATCTATTTCACGCTACCTGCATTTCTGTTCGTCTCAGGTTTCTTCGTCGCCTTTTCGGCAGGGCGAGAGAATCCTCATCTCAAATGGTCTGTCGTCCTCGCCCGGATAAAAACGCTGGGGATACCTTTGATCATCTGGATCGGGATCATTTTTACGTTCTTCCTGCGGCGTTTACCGAGCTCGCTCAACGATGCTTTGATCAGTTATTACTATATCCCGTTACTGATGCAGTTCTATGCCCTGGCTCCCCTGCTTGTCCGTGTCGCAAAAGGACATCCGTTCTTGATCCTTGGGATTGGGGCGCTGTTGGAATTGAGCCGGGATATGATCTATTACCTGGATGCGCTCGGGTTGCAGGTGCCCGGTATGGCGATGATGAAAGACCTGACACCTCCCTGGTTAATTCCCACATTGTTTTTCTGGTTTATCCTGGGAATTGTTGCAGGCGTTTACCGCGAACCTTTTTCAAAGTTTCTTGCACATTACAGACGGGTCTTCCCTGTTTTGCTGATCCTGCTGATCCCGATGACTTTAGTGGAGTATCAGATCGTGTGGAATGTATCTGGCAAAGAGTGGCTGGGACCATATTTTGGCGGTTACGCACGGTTTCTGTATGCGCTGGTGTTCTTTTTGTGCTTCCTGGCTTATGATACCCAGCTCCCAGCATTCAACAAACAGTTGTCTGAGCTGGGGAGCAGATCTTTGGGTATTTACCTGGCGCATGGACCTGTCATGTATCTGGTTGCAACAGTTCTATACAAGGTGACGCCATGGATGCTGGGTATGCAGGTGTTTTACCAGGGGGTTTTAATTGCCTGTGGGTTGGGGATCCCGCTGCTCGTCATGGAGTTTTTCAGCCGGACGCCGCTTCGGGTCACCTATCACTACATTTTTGGATAATCTCTGATGGAGAATGACGGAGATCTCACATGACAAAACGGTTATTGCCATTGAATGGGCTGGCAGCTTTGATGGTGGTGCTCAACCACTCAGCCTCCTATGGGTTGAATGCGCTTTTCTTCTGGACCGATCGTTACCGCCAGGTCTCCGTCCCAAATTTCGATCAATACGGCAGCCCGACATACTATATCCTCTTCTTCATCCATCAATTGGCTGAATTTGCCATACCTGCCTTTCTATTCATCTCCGGATTCTTCATCGCCTTCGCGGCTCGAACCGATGAAGGGGAATTGAAATGGGACTTCGTCATCTCTCGGATCAAGAAACTGATCCTTCCATTTCTTCTCTGGTCGATCGTGATAGCCGCCCTCCTGCGACGCTTTCCCCCGACTTTTCATGAATTCATGCACGTCTATTATTATGTTCCATTGATCATCCAATACTATCTGCTTTCTCCCATTCTGGTACCTCTGGCGAGAAGATATCCTCAAGTCTTACTGATTAGTGCAGCGATAGTTCAACTTGGGCTGGAGAGCCTGCGTCTGCTGGCATTGGTGGGTGTAAATTTCCCTGGAATGCAGTTGTTGATCGAATTGACTCCGATCTATTTCTTCCCGGGCAGGATTTTCTACTTTTCGATCGGTCTGGTGGCTGGATTGCATCTGGAAGGATTCAGTAAATTGCTGATTGGCGCCAAATGGGTGTTGCTCACCCTGTCAGGAATATTGTTGGTGTTGAGCATGGCGGAGTATGAATATTTAGCACTGTTGCTCGATCGTAAATGGTTGGTTCCGGAGTATTCCGGGATCTTTCGGGCGCTCTTTGCGGTTGCATTCACGCTCAGCCTGGTTGCATTTGATAAGCTTCCTCTCCCATTTTCGGCTAAACTCTCCCGATTGGGTAGCAGGTCTCTGGGGGTGTATTTCATCAATACTCCAGCGTTATATGTAGTTGGGCTATTGATGTACAAATTTTCACCAGGCCTCCTGGGGATGCCGTTGATCTATCAGGCGATTCTGATCGCGATTGGCTTGGGCACACCACTTTTTATAATGGAGATCTTACAGAAGATCCCCGACAAAAGAATTTATCATCTGGCATTTGGATAGGATTTCACAGTCAGGGGTACCTGGGTTTCTTCACCTATTCGATCCAGGTCTTGAGGCTATTCAGAAAACATGACTTCAGAGACGGTGTCAACGAATATGGACGTTCAGTTGAAGGGCTCGAACACAATCCATAGGCTTTCAGGCGAAATCTATCGGCGTTCGAACCTGACGCGCCTTCAAACTGTGTATTGGCTGGGATATGCACTCCGGGGAAAATCACCGGTTTTCAACACAATATACACCTATATGATCGAAGGCAACATTTCGGAAGAAATGTTTGTCGAGGCTTTCGATGGGCTTGTTCTGCAAAGCGATGCCCTGCGCATCGTATTTTCCGAAGAGGATCGAATTCCCTGGCAGCAGGTCTTGAGTGGAATTCCAAGAGATCTGGAGCTCATTGATTTCAGCCAGGATTCTCACCCTGAAGACAGATACAGATCATGGTTGCAGGAACGTGCATCTCAGGCGATCGACCTGAGCTTATGTTCTTATGATTCTGCTCTGGTCAAAATATCCGAACGAAAGCACATCTGGTATTTCAACCAGCACCACATCCTGGTGGATGCGAGTTCGTTTATCGTGCTCTTCAAAAGGCTCGCAGAGAATTATTCTCTGCTGAAGCGCGGAGAGAGACCATCGCAGGAGGGATATCCCCAATTCATGGATTACGTCGCATATGAGCGCCAATCCAGACAGACTGCGAGCACAGGAAAGGCAGAGCGTTATTGGGAGAGTAAGCTCAACCCCGGAATAGAGCCGTTGAATTTCTTCGGAAATACACCCCTAAAGAGATCCAGTCGTGTCCGCAGGGTAAGTTATGATCTGGGGGAATCTCGCTCACAGGAGTTGCGAGAAGCAGCCCGTCGAAAAGAGATCTTTTCGGTGAGCGAGGACTTTTCACTTTATTGCCTGATGGGTGGTATATTTTTCAGCCTTCTCCATGAGCTGAGCAGCAATCGACGATTAGGCTTGATCACGCCACTGGACAACCGTTTCAATGTCGGTTTCCAGAGCACCGCGGGGCTTTTGCTTGATTTTTACCCCTTGATCATCGAAGTCGAGCGGGCTGGAACAGTTCAGGATTTGATCGACAGGGTGAAGCGCGAGGTGCGCTCGGTGATGATGCATTCACCTTTTGGGTATGCCCAAGACCTGAGCAGTCCGGTTTTCGATGTCATGTTCAATACTTACACTGTGCCGGTGCTTTCACTGGATGGCATACCAGTCATCGCAGATCGCTTTCATCCAGGATATGGCACCGAGAGCCTGGCGCTGCATATCACCGATATTAAGGCAACAAGTCGGTTTGGGTTGCATTTTGACCTGCATGAGGATGTCTTTCCAACCGATGAGGATCGGCAGCAGGTGCTCCACAACTTTGTCGATATGCTGGACAGCTTCCTGAAGGACCCACACGTCTCAATGTCATTGTTATGCCACCGTCGAGCAAAATCCAATGGTAGAGTTTCAACCACCATTCAGGAGTTCGACTCGGTCGACAACCTGGATTTCGAGGCGTCGGGCAAGGTGCCACCCAAAGACCTGCTAGAATTTCAGATCTTTCAGGCCTGGAGATCTATCTTTGGGGATAAACCGTTCGGGGTCAATGATAATTTCTTTGCGTTGGGTGGAAATTCCTGGCTGGCTGTAAAATTGTTGGTCGAGATCGAACGCCTGACCGGAAAATATCTTCCATTGACATCTCTTGTCAAAGCAGCAACGATCTCCGAGCAGGCGAAAGTCATCCGTGAGGAAGTTGGCGAAGATTTATGGTCGACCGTCGTCACCATTCAGGAGGGGAGTGGAAAGCGTCCAATATATTTCGCTCCCGGCGCAGCCGAAAATGGCCTGGCGGTCGCTCGAATCGCCCGCCATCTCGGGGAAGAGCGACCAGTTTTCATGTTTCAGATCCCGATAGATTCAACGGATACCAAGGAGGAGCCTCTTCGAATCGAAGATATGGCCAGGAATTATGTCGAAGCATTGTTGATAATGCAGCCGTCTGGTCCATATCTCCTGGGAGGTTATTCCGCCGGAGGGCTGATTGCTCTTGAAGCAGCACAGCAACTCAAACGCCTGGGAGAGGAAGTAGAGCTGCTCGTGGTCATTGATGTCCCTGCCCAGGGTCAACTTTATGGAATTTTACAAAAAATGATCAGCGCGTTTTGCCGCAGGCTGAACGTGCCTCCCAAAAGAGAACGAGAGATCTTCTTGACTTTTCGGGATGTGATCTTCCGTTTGGATTATTTTCTGCACAAAGGGCTCTTTGAAATGGTGATTGATATTGCCAAACGGCTGGCACGTTTCCTGCGAGCAGATATGGATGAGAAAGCTCTCCTGCTGAGGAGAAAGTTCAGGAGGGGAGAAAAAACTGCTTCATCTGAGAGTGTCCTGCATGGGACGGAGGAGGAGGGGGATCAGGCTTGGATGGAATTCGATCGCCACATGCGAGAACATTTCCAGCTGGTCAACGATGCTGTGAAATGTTATGTCCCCAGAACTTACGAGGGGCGAGTGCTCTTGTTTCGGTCGACAATGGGTTACCGACGACCGGAGATGCGTATGGCTGACCCTTTGATGGGCTGGAAGAGACTTGTCCGGGGAAAGCTCGATGTGCATGTCATTCCCGGGAATCACTTGCAGATCGTCCGGGAACCAGGCGTTAAAAAGTTGGGCGATATACTCAGGTCATATCTCGATTTATCAGATTAGTAGGTGGTGAAATCGTGAACAGAATTGAGCCTTGTATATCCAGACGCCATTGATGGGGACAGACGATGTTGTCCATCGGAGACGCATACTGGGGGTCAGGCTACGTTGTGTAATCAAATGTGACGCCGGCAAGGAGCTAGGCAACGTTGTTTAGTAAGAAACTTTGAGGTATGAATGGGTTACTTATCTGTTGAGGAAAGCGAAACACATCCTGTGGAAATATCTGATCTTATCCAACGCTCGCCATCTATTTTTGATGACCTTCGAAGTAATTCGAACCTGAGCCATATGCAATTGCTGTATTGGGTCGGTCAGAAAATGCGTCCAGCCTCTCCCCTCTTCAACGCAATATTATCTTTCAAGATAAATGGAGAGGTTGATGTGGGCAGGTTTTCAAGCGCTTTCAAGGAATTGTTGCATCGAACCGATGCTCTCAGAACGGTCATTCGAGAGATAGATGGAATCCCACAGTTATTTGTGCTCCCTGAGCTGGATTATCAGATGGAAGTTCTGGATCTATCGGATGAAGATGACCCCCGAGGTGTGTATCAGGCATGGGTACAGAAGCGAGCGGCTGCACCTTTCGACCTGGAAGAAAGGCTTTTCGATTGCGCTTTGGTTAAACTTGGGGAGAGAGAATATATCTGGTATTTGAATCAACACCATATCAATGCAGACTTCACGTCCTTCCTGTTGATATTCCACCGATTAGTGGATCACTATCAAGCGGATAACCTGAATCTTTCGAAGAACGGTTTCGACGATCCATCGATCCTGGCCTACAATAGACAGGAGAAACAACTTCGAGGCTCGGAAAATTACCGGCGGGCATTGAGGTATTGGGCGGACAAGTTCAGCAAGAATGGTAAGCAATCAGCTTATCAACGGTTGAATGCGTTGAGAAGGTCAACTCATGTCCAAAGAGTTACTCTCGATCTGGGGGTTAAACTTTCTCAGGAGCTGTTGAAAGCAAGCAACAGGCAAGAGATCTTCTCCGCAAGCCGGGAGATGTCCTTGTACAACCTGTTTGGTGGGCTTTTCTGTCTACTGCTCCATCAAATCACCGGCGATGCTCATCCAGGGTTTGTATCACCTGTTCACAACCGCTCGAATGAGAAGTACCGCAATATGATCGGACTGGTGATGACGCTGTGCCCGGTCCAGGTGCAGATATCCGAAGGGGATACTTTTCTCGATGTGATCGGGAAGATGCGCCGGGAAAGTCGGGAGAATCTAGGCTATTACCAGGCCGGGCTGGAGGCTCCTGTTATTCAGGAACTCTCTGCAGTGATGTTCAATATGCATCCTTTTCCCGCACTCTCATTAGATCGTCAGCCTGTAGAAGCCAGTCGGCTACACCCTGGGCATGGCAATGAAATCCTGGCATTGCATGTCAATGAAATCGAGCGCGATGGCAGGATAGAATTGCACTTCGATTTTCATGAAGATGTTTTCACGCCCAAAGATCAGCAGATCATTGTAAAGAGATATCTCGAATTATTGAATGGTTTTCTCATCTCACCCAACGCGATGCCCCCACCGTTTGTGCATTGCTTCGATTGGGATGAGCGCCTTCCGGGTTCTGATGAAGAGATCGTGGTGAATTCACGATTGATGAGTCCAATAGAGAAAGAGCTTCACCAGATATGGGTGGAGAATCTTGGAAGAAAAGATATCGGTCTTCAGGACGACTATTTCGAAGCGGGTGGAAACTCTCTAAGAGCCGTCCAATTGTTTACCCGAATTCAGGAAGTCACAGGTTGTTCGCTACCTCTTGCGACCCTATTTCAGCATCGCACCATTGAAAAGCTGGCGCAGGCGGTTCAGACTGACATGCAATGGAGTGAGTGGAGCCCATTGGTACTGATCAAAAGCGGCGATGGGCGGAGGCCATTCTTCTGCGTCCACGGTGCAGGAGGACATACGCTTTTCTGCCTGAAGCTTGCTGATTATATCGAGAGCGGTCAACCCTTTTATGCGTTTCAGGCTCGAGGGATCGAACCGGGCCAGATCCCTTCTCGATACATCGAGGAAATGGCAGCAAGCTACGTGGCAGAAATGCGTAGGCACTTTCCCGAAGGTCCTTACCTGTTGGGAGGGTATTCCATGGGTGGTGTTGTGGCATTCGAAATGGCACAACAATTACGTGAACAAGGCCAATCCGTTGCGTTGTTGGCGATCATTGATGTACCTGCTCAAGATCCCGGTCTCCGAGTCGTGAAAAGGGTTATCGATTTTATTGGGAATTTGGCAGGGGGAGGAATCGAGAAGCGTGAGCATTTGTTTTTACGGAGCCGGAACATATACTTCAGGCTGCGCTATTTTCTTAATTTGAAATCCACTAACAAGGTTTCATATCTGCTCGGTTTGGTCAATGCCCTAAAAGCGAAGTTATCAGGTAATGAGGATTTCACTCCCGAAACCGAGAACTATGTCGTGGAAGGTGATGAATCGACAGCGATCGATGATCAACGAATTCGGATGGTCTATGCGGTCAACGAGCGCGCGTTTCGGTTGTATATCCCCAGGTCTTATCCAGGCTCGATTACATTATTTAAATCAAGCGATGGTTACCAGGATGTCGAGAAAGACCATTCCTGGATGCCGGATCTGGGTTGGAGGAAAGTCGTTCAGGGTGAAATCGAATCGTTCGTGATCCCGGGCAACCATTACCAAATAATCCGCGATCCTCATGTCCGTCAGCTCGGTGAACTTCTAAACCAATGTATCGCTCGAGCACAGTCGGAAATTGCAGATTGATTTGGGGAAACCTTGAATGTTGTTAGAGCTGCATCAGCGAAGCAACGAAGAATATCGAGAGAAAGTTCATTGTTGTGATGAAAAGGTTATACAATAGGTTCCGGGAGAGTTACATTTATCTCAGACTGCGGGGGACGAAAAAGGTAGTCCTCGACGGGGTCGAAATGGTCTTTTCTTTGCAGGATGCTCAATCGAGGGTATATTTCTATCATCCCTTCTTCCGAGGCGAGCACTATGAACAGGCTGTAACACACCATCTGATCGATCGTTTAAAAACCAGTCGATGCTTTGTCGATATCGGTGCGAATATCGGTTTTTACACTGTATTGGCGGGTAAACTGCTTGAACGAAGAGGCGGTGTTGTGCACGCCATTGAGATGGACCTCGATAACATCCAACGCACCAGAGCCAATGTCCGTCTGAATAATCTGCGCAATGTATGCGTCCATCATGTTGCTCTGGGAGACAGGATCGGAACAGTCGAATATTTCCGTCGGGAGAGTTTTCGGCACACTTTGGGCGTTTCTCAAAATGAGCAGGATCATTTTCAAAGAATCAGCGTGCCGATGAAGACGTTGGATTCCCTGGCGCAGGAATTTGATTTTCAACCGGATATCGTCAAGATCGACGTCGAGGGCGCGGAGTTCCTGGTGCTTCAAGGAATGCAAAAAATCCTGGCTCAGCACAAGCTCGAGGTTTATTGCGAAGTTCACATCGAGGAGGAACAGGGTGGATTGAAGTCTTTTGGACACACCTTCGATGATGTGTGGGAGATATTCAGCGATCATGGTTTCACGATGTACGAGGTTCCACTGCGTCAGGAGAACAGCGCACTCCAGATTCATCTCCTGAGCCAGGCGGATGAGGTGAAGCGGAGTGCAATGATATATGCGGTCAAGAACATTTGACGAAAATGCTGGCATGGAACATGGATAATGCGGTGAGCAATGGAATTCCACCAGACAATTTCGAGATCACGCGGGGTAGTTTTCGTGAAAAAATTATGAAAGGGCTGACCAAGGTATGAGCAGCTTGGAACAAAAAGCAGGTCAACTGACAGTTATCGAAAAACAGGTTCAGGCGAGCCAGCGCCCGGTTTACGTGCACATCAGACCGACCCGAGGATGGGTCGCGCTGCGTCTGGACGAGTTATGGCGCTATCGTGAGTTGTTATACTTTTTCGTTTGGCGAGATCTCAAGATACGGTATAAGCAGACAATACTGGGCGCTTCCTGGGCGGTTCTTCAGCCTTTCTTCAACATGGTGATCTTCAGCATCTTTTTCGGACGTCTGGCAGGTGTGCCGTCGGATGACATCCCATATCCGCTGTTCAGTTTTGCGGCATTGGTGCCATGGACATTTTTTGGGAATGGCGTCTTGCAAGCGGCGAACAGCCTGGTGAACAACGCAGATATGGTGAGGAAAATCTATTTTCCACGCATGGCGTTGCCGATCTCCAGTGTCCTGGCAGGTGCGGTTGATTTCTTTCTGGCTTTCCTGGTTTTATTGGGTATGATCGCGGGATATCATCTTATCCCTGCCGCGAATTATGATGCAAGGATGAATATGAACATCCTGTGGTTACCTTTCTTATTGGGACTGGCATTGATAACGACCCTGGGTGTTAGCTTTTTCCTTTCGGCGATGAACGCCCAGTTTCGGGATGTACGCTATGTGGTGCCATTCTTGGTGCAGGCGTGGATGTTCATCACCCCCATAGCGTATCCGAGCAGCCTATTGTCCCAACCCTGGCGGACGATCTACGGGATAAATCCTATGGCGGGAGTGATTGAAGGTTTTCGTTGGGCACTCTTGGGGAAGGGAAGTGCTCCTGGCCCCATGATCCTCGTATCCGCAGCAGCGGCGTTTTTCCTTCTTCTGGGTGGAGCATATTATTTCCGCAAAATGGAAACCCGGCTGGCGGATGTCTTGTAAGGATCGTATGAGCGAACTGGCTATATCAGTCAATGGTTTAGGGAAGCAATATAAGATCGGTGGCCCCAGAAAGAGCTATGATCGCCTTGGGTACCACATAGCCGATGCGCTTGCAGCGCCTTTCCGTCGTGCAAGCAGGTTGTTGCGAGGTCAGGCTTTGAGCGCGAGCGAGTTGGATGACACCATTTGGGCGCTCAAGGATGTTTCCTTCGAAGTGAAACATGGTGAGGTGATCGGAATTATCGGGGGAAACGGCGCCGGGAAGAGCACCCTGCTAAAGATCCTTTCGCGCATCACGGAGCCGACAGAGGGGTACGCGGATGTCTATGGACGGATCGGTTCCCTTCTCGAAGTGGGCACCGGCTTCCATCCAGAGCTCACTGGCGGAGAGAATATCTATCTGAATGGCGCCATTCTAGGGATGACCAAAAAGGAGATCGACCGAAAGTTCTCTGAGATCGTCGAGTTTGCTGAGATCGGAAAATTCATCAATACCCCAGTCAAGTTCTACTCCAGTGGGATGTATGTACGCCTGGCTTTTTCGGTAGCGGCACATCTCGATCCGGAGATCCTCGTGGTGGATGAAGTCCTGGCAGTAGGGGACATCGCCTTCCAGAAAAAATGTCTTGGGAAGATGGGGGATGTCGCCCGGACGGGCAGGACGGTCTTATTCGTCAGTCACAATATGGCGGTCATCAGGGCTCTCTGTGAACGCGGGATTTGTCTGCGAAAAGGACATATCATCGCCGATGGGTCAGCAGGTGCCGTTGTGGATACTTACCTGAAGAGCTTGGAGCAAATCACCCAAATCAACCTGGCAGATAGGCAAGATCGCAGCGGAAGAGGACGGGTCAAGTTAACCAACCTGACGATAACGGATGGAGAATCCTCCGGGTCGCCGCTGATAAAATCGGGTGGTCCAGTGAAGTTTATCTTCGAGGTAAGTGGAAAGCTGGCCAACCTGTCTGTTGGGTTTGTGATCATGGATGACCTGGGTCAACCGATCTCGATGTTCAAGAGCGATATCCCCGCGCCGAATGACAGGATGATCGAGAGCGATAGGGCAGTTTTCACCTGCGAGATCGATGAATTGATGCTCGTCCCAGGGCGTTATCGGGTAGATGTGTTCATTCGAGGAGGAGGAGAACGGCAAGATCTGATCGAGGGGGCTGCCTTCTTCGATGTGGAAGTGGGTCAGTTAAGGGGTCGAATGGTGCCCCCGCCGGATAATCAACGCATCAATGTGATCATGCCCCATCGGTGGTCGATCCCGGTTTAGATGGGGCGATTTTTGTGACTGGACGACACCCCGTCAGTCGATTAAATGAGAAAATTGCGCATCCTGTACACAATCCAGAATGTGGGTGGGATCGATTTCACCCGCGATGTAGGAGATACAGTTCCTGTCAAACAAACCCTGCGTGGATTACAAAGGTCAGGCCACCAGGTCGCCTGTTTGAAGCTGGAAGGAAACCGCGTCGATTTCTACTCCGATATGGAGCACCTGAATGAGCCCCAGGTCGCACCGCTGGGGATGAGCGACACACGTTTTTTCAGGCTTGTCGAAGGCGGGATACGACGCTTGCAAAAGGAAGTTCGGCTGCCTTATTTTGCTTTCTTTGATTCATTTCGTTTCTCAGAAGCATGTGACAGGATTCTGCCGGGATATCACCTAGTACATGAACACAATGGACTCTTCTGTCTGGGGACTGCATTGGCCTGCGCAAGGTCGGGCAAACCATATCTCCTGACATTCAGCGCCGATCCAATCTTGGAGAGGAAGGTTGTTGGCAATCCTCTGAAAGGTATTCACGCATTGGTGGCCAGAAAGGAAGCGCTTTTTACATACCGGCTGGCGCGGCGGATCATATGTGTGTCCGAACCTGCAAAGGAGCACTTGGTGACGATCTGGGGAGTCAACCCTGACAAGATCCAGGTGATGCCGAATGGGGTCGATGTGGAGCTGTTCGGCGCCCGGCATGATGCCCGGAAAGCACGTGCTGCATTGGGTCTGGACAGGGAACAGATCATCTGTTTTGTCGGCAGTTTCCAGTTATGGCATGGGCTCGATCTCCTCGTCGAAAGTTTCAGCCAGGTTCACAGGGATTTTCCTGACACTTTATTGTTGCTCGTCGGTGATGGTCCCGCAAGATCGGCGGTCGAAAAATCAGCAGTGAATCATGGGGTGAGTCGGGCTGTAAAAATAACTGGGTTGATCCCGCAAGCACAGGTACCGATGATCCTGGCTGCGGTAGATATTGCGGTGCTCCCATATCCGCAATTGCCAGGGGAGATATGGTTTTCGCCGCTGAAACTCTACGAGTATATGGCTGCCGGGAAAGCCATCGTGGCTTCCCGTTCCGGGCAGATAGCTGAAGTCATCCAGGATGGCAGGACGGGTCTTCTGGTCAAGCCGGGGGATGCCGGAGAGCTCGCTCGGGCTATCTGTCGGTTATTGATCTATCCCGAGGAAAGGCGCACCCTGGGGGAGAATGCCAGACGCCAGACGTTCGAAAGGCATTCCTGGGAGAGCTATGTCCGGAAGTTGGAGGAGGTTTATCAGAGTGTCTTGAGCGAGAACAGGGTTTCATCTCTGGAGAAGGAAGTGGTCGGGTGAAAAGACGAAATTCTCTTTGGATCTATATGATGGCAGGGCTGTTTGCGGTCAGTTTCCTTCTCCCGCAGGAGCGAACCCGAGCGCAGTCCTCCAGCACGCGCTGGTCTGCACCGGAGCGACTCTCCAGCCAGAATGGTCAAGCCAGCCAGGGTTATATGGTCAGCGACCAGTACGGTTACGTCCATGTACTGTGGACGGAGGTGGGACCGGATGGTGTGCCAAGCATCCAATACTCTCGCTTCGACGGAGAAATCTGGTCACTCCCGAATGACATCATGGTCTCATCACCTGATGCGACCATCATCTTCCTGGCGCCTTTTGTGGATCAACAAGGGATTCTGCATTTGATGTGGTCCGAGGCCAATGTTGGACCGGTATTCTATTCGAGCGCACCGGTTTATAACGCAGGGACAGCCAAAGCGTGGTCTCCCAGGGTGCGCGTGGACGCTTCGGCGTTTTGGGGCAGGCTGGTGGTTGATTCGCAGGGTGTCCTGCATTTTCTCTACTCCGACTTCTATGGAGAGATTCCCGGCATTTATTACATCAAGTCGGAGAATCAGGGATTCACATGGTCAAGCCCTCTCTGGCTGGATCCGGACATCCCGGAAGGGATGGCACCGACGGTGGTTTATTTTGACATCGACGAGAACGATGGGTTGCATGCGCTCTGGTATTATCTGGATACGGTCACGGCTAATGGGACATGGATTAGGTATTCGAACTCCAAGGATGGTGGGAAAACCTGGTCACTCCCCTTTACGATCGATCGGGCAGATGAGAGCGGCGATGAACTGCGCCTGCCCTATCCGGAATTCAAGGTTTTTGACAATCAGGTGCATGCCCTATGGGCAGGGGACAGCCAGGTGCACCGGGAACACCGCTATTCGCTCGACGGAGGACAGACCTGGTCCTCAACAATGCGAATCCTGGGGGATCTGACCGGTCAGGCTTTGGGAGGCGGACTGGGGGTTGATTCACTTGGGCGGTTGCATTATGTCACCCAGATGCGTTATCCGATCGGGATCTATCATACCTATTGGGATCAAAACACCTGGTCGATCCCGGCGCTGGCCTATTTCATCGCGGGCAGCTCGGACGAGTCGTTCGGGGATCGGATCCATGCGCATAATGTAAGGCTAGCCATTCGGGCTGGGAATCAGCTGGTCGTAACATTCACATCCTCACCGACCGATCCTCAGATGGTGCTGTATACCATCCATCGAACGCTGGAGGATGCGCCGCCAGGCGAGGTCCTGCCGACACCGACCCCAACACCGCTACCGACACCATCACCCACGCCTCAGATCGCAGTGACAGAAGAAAACCCAAATGTGGCATTAATTGAGAATACCAGCCCACCTCCGCCTGAGGCCTACAAGCCAGCTCTCGGTGTCATATGGGGGTTTATCCCGGTCGCCTTTGTGCTCGTGGTGGTGCTGTTTTACTGGGTGGTGAAGAGAAGATCGATCTGATGCGCATCCTGGTCATTTCGAATTATTATCCCCCGCTCGAGCTGGGGGGATGGGAACAATTGACCAGCAATGTCGTCTGCAAGCTGCGGGAAAGGGGTCATGCGGTGACGGTTCTGACGAGCAATTATCGCAAGATGGAACTCAAATCACCAGAGGATGGGATTTACCGCCTTCTGCATCTGGAAAGTTATGACCCATTGAACTATCACCCGATGTACTCCCTGGTGAAAGGGGTCAAAGAGCGCGAGAACCTTCGCCACCTGAAAGCAATGATAGAGGTCAGTGCAGCAGAGATAATTTTTATCAATGGGATGTGGAACCTACCGCACAGCCTGGCGCAAGGGGCGGAGGCGATGCTTCCGGGCAAGGTGGTTTATTATCTTGCCAGCTACTGGCCTACAGAAGCGGATGCGCACACATCTTATTGGACGGACATGAACGTCGATCCGAGACTCCGAGCGTTCAAGAAACTCGCAGGGAGCATATTGAGAAAGACAATGCTCCGGAGTGTCCCGCGCAATCGCCTGCAATTTCCGCTGGTGCTTTGTGTCAGTTCTTATGTTCGCGATTATGCTGTGCAGGAAGCGGGTATCCCGAAAGAGCGCACCCGGATAGTGCACAACGGGATCGAGCTGGATATGTTCGCGATGAAGCCGCGCGCACATCGGGGAGACAATAGGGTGCGCCTGATCTATGCGGGCCGGCTGGCACCCGATAAGGGAGTCCATACCCTGCTCGAAGCGCTGGCTTTGCTCAAGGAACGAAAGCCAGAGGCTCGCATGAGTCTTTCAATCTACGGGCAGGGTGCGCCTGATTATCACCGAAAGCTGAATGAGATCATCGAAGCAAATCAATTGGAGGATTGGGTCAGGTTTGGTGGGCTCGTCCCCAGGGAGCGGATGCCAGAGGTGCTTGCTAGCCATGATATCCTGGTGTTTCCATCGATCTGGTCGGAGCCGCTGGCGCGGATCCTCCAGGAGGCAATGGCTTCTGGTCTGGCTGTGATCGGCACTGCGACCGGAGGCACTGGAGAGATTCTGATTCACGAAGAGACAGGGCTGGTATTCGAAGCCGGCAATGCGGAGATGCTTGCGGATCAGATCGCCAGGATGGTGGAGGACAGATCGCTGCGTCACGAGCTTGCCCAGGCGGGGAGACGTCTGGTGGAGGAAAAGTTTTCCCTGGACCGCATGGTAGATGAGATCGAAACGAACTTTCAGTGTCTGCTGAATGACAGGGAGTGAGAGATTGCAGAAACCAAACATCATCTTATTGACTATCGATACTCTTCGCCCTGACAGGTTGGGGTGTTATGGTTTAAAACCTTCGATAACCCCGAATATCGACCGGCTGGCGGAAAGAAGCGTCAGATTCAATCAAGCGATCTCGGGAGGTTCGTGGACACAGGCGGCTTTTCCAGTCATCCTCACTTCGACCTATGCCTCCATGTATGGAGGCTGCCTGGGTCCGCTCTCACCTGCCCGACCGATGCCGGTCCAGAAATTGCAAGAACTGGGTTATCGAACAGCAGGATTCTCGACCAGCCCGCTATTGAGTCGCAATTATGGCTATCAACAAGGCTTCGACCATTTTGCAGACCTGATCCCGGAAGAAAAAGATCCCCGTTTAAGGCGGATCAAAGGTGGCCATTTTTTGCTCCAACAACCGATCACACATTCCCTGGCAAAATTGTTCGGCATTCGCACAAGACCGGCGAAGCTTTATGTCTCCGCCGAACAGGTGACCCGAGAGGTGTGCGAGTGGATCGGTGCAAACACAGGTCCGTTCTTCGTGTGGGCGCATTATATGGACGTGCACTGGCCATATCACCTGGAAGAGAGATTGGTAAATCCAGGCGAGATCGCACAAGCCTGGCGCGATGTCGTGCATCTTCACAATGCCAACTGGAATGGAGCAGTGATCACGAGTGCTCAGCGTGAGCATTACATCCACCTTTACGAAAAAGCGGTTGCTTATACGGATCAGCAGTTGGGTGTGCTCTTTGATTTCCTTGAAATCAACGGTCTGGAACAAGACACGGCGATCATCGTTCTGGCCGATCATGGTGAGGAATTCCAGGAGCATGGTCGCTGGGGACATTGGGAGGACAATCTGCATGATGAGATCATCAAGGTTCCCCTCTTGATCAAACCTGTGGGGACAATCCGGCGCTCGGTTATCGAGGATCAGGTGCGCCTTCTCGATATTATGCCCACGATTCTGGATCTCTGTGAATGCCCATCGCCAGAAAATATGCTGGGAACTTCGCTCAGGACGCTTTGGGAGGCAGGGAATGACCCCAATTTCCCCCGGGTTGCGATCAGCGAGATGTGGCGAGATGCCTGGCATATCATCGCAGTGCGGAGCAAGGGATATAAGTTGATCTGGGACAGCAAGCAACCAGATGCCTACAAACTTTACGATCTCAGGAAGGATCCGGGAGAGACAGCTCCTGTTGAGGAGGCAGATGACCAGTTGATCGGGGAGCTCGAAAGTCATATCCACAAAACCTTAGAGTTTATGGAGAGCACCAGGCACGCTGTCTCAACGCCGTATCTTGATGAGGCGATGATCAGCCGGCTGAGAGACCTCGGGTATCTGCAGTGAAGATTTTGTTTGTGACAAACTACTATCCTCCTGCCAAGAATGGGCTTGGTTACATGCAATTATGCGAGGAGGTGGCGGACGGGCTCGCAGAACGAGGTCATGAGATCGCGATATTGACAAGCGCTTCGCAAACGCTTCCTGATCTAACCAGGACATACCCGGTCTATCGCTGGCTGACGATAGATCCGGACTGGGAAAGCAAACAACCTGCGTATCTGCAATTCTTCATTGGTCGTCGTTCAAGAGAGCAATTTGCAGTCGAATCCTTGCGGCGAGTTTATTCTCAGGTCGAACCCCAGATCATTTTCATCTGGCATGCGATAGGTTTACCAAAAGCTCTGCTCCGGGAGGCAGAGAATCTGAGCGAAAGCCGGGTCGTCTATTATCTTGCGGACTATCAGGCTGAGATCGGAGATGAATATATAGCCTATTGGAGTGGGAAGCCTTCAAATCGTCTGGCGCGAGTAATGAAATTCCCGATCAGGATGATTGCGCTTTCAATTCTGAGGGCAGAAGGCAAGCCAATCAAGTTGAAATATGAACATGCGATCTGTGTAAGCCAATACGTTAGAGACCGGCTTGTCCAGGGTGGGTATATCCCCCCTGAGTCTGTTGTCATTCACAACGGAATCGATCTGACCCGATTTTCACCAGATAGCAGAAAAAAACATCCCAGACCCGAGAGAAGCCTACGCTGTCTGGTGGCAGGGAGGATTATCCCGCACAAAGGGGTGCATACAGTTGTTCGGGCGTTCGCTCATTTGCGTCATCGATTCGGACCAGAGGATGTGACATTAACCATACTTGGAGAGGGTCCGAAGGATTATCTGACCATGTTGCAGGATATGATCGATCAATCGGATCTATCGGAAATGGTCAAATTCCGGAAACCGGTTATCAGGGACCAGATGCCAGAGATACTTTGTGAGCATGACGTCTTGATCCTGGCTTCGGAATACGAGGAACCTCTGGCGCGCGCCATACAAGAAGCAATGGCGATGGAACTGCTGGTAATTGGCACAACCACAGGGGGGAGTGGTGAACTGCTAATCGCCGATCAGACCGGGTTGGTTTTCCCCCCTAGCGACTCATGGGAGCTGGCAAATCAGATCACCAGGGCGATCGCACAGCCGGAATTAGTCAGCCGGCTCGTGAGAGCGGGTCGGAAAGCAGTTGAAGAAAATTTCGATATCCGAAAAACGGTCTCGAAAATAGAGATGTATCTCCAGAACCTCATCGTATAGTATGAACGATCCTCTGATCAGTGTGATCGTCCCCACATACGAACGCAAGGAGGCTGTATGCAGGTTGCTGGATAGTTTAAACAGGCAAACTATCCCCGCGCAGGACTTCGAAGTGATCGTGGTCGACGATGGTTCCAGTTACCCGATTCAAGAGATCGATATCAGTTCATTATCTTATAACTTTCTATTCATCCGGCAGAGCAATCAGGGTGCGACAAAAGCGAGAAACAACGGCGCGGTTCAGAGTAAAGGAGAGATTTTAGTATTCATTGATGACGATGTGGTTCTCGAAGAAGGTGCGCTCGAGGCGCTTATTCAGGCTGTTTCTCAAGATACAAAAGTGATCGTGCTGGGTGCTCTTAAAGCGTGTAACGAGAACACGACTTCGACGTTTACAAGAATAGCCGTGCAGGTAGACAATGAGACGGTTTACCGCACGATCTTTACCAATGAACAGGTCGCTTTCGTCGCGTGTAACACTCAGTTGCTGGCGATTAAAAAAGAGGATTTTATTCAACTTGGGATGTTCCAGGACCCGACTGGAGGCTGGCCGAATTGGGATGATGTCGATTTTGGCTACCGGGGTCATCTCGCAGGCTATCGGTTTATTAAAGTCGCCGGAGCAAAAGGCGAGCATTGGGATCATGCATTGACCAGTCTGGCTAAAGCGAAGCAACGCTGGTATCGTGCCAGCCATGCTGCAGTGCGTCTGTTTCAGCGTTACCCGGAGTTAAGGAAGCATCTCCCCATGTATATGGATAAGACGCCTATAGACTGGCGGAATGATCCGCCGGGATTGATATCAAAAAAGATCCTGCGCCAAATCATGTCGACAAGAGCGAGTTTAAAAATCATGGAATTATTGGTTGCCTCTTGCGAAAAACATTACCAAAACCAGAGGCTCCTGAAGGCTCTCTATCGCTGGATCAATGGTGGATATATGCTGCTTGGCTATCGGCGCGGTTTGCAAGATTTCGGAGCTGTTCCGGAAGCAAGATAGCTCGCTTCAGGATACGATCCTGTTCGGTTGAGTGACAGGTAGGACGATGGACACACAGATTCAAGCCGTTCAATCGAACAACGTTCCCTGGTTCGATAATGCTGGGCGATGGTGGTCTGCAAGGCCTCAACGGCGGCTGCAAGTGATTTTGGTTGCCACAGTGCTGTTCATGAGCAGTGTTGTTGTTTATCTGCTCCCGGCGAAATATCTGCCTTATCCGCTTGCCATGATTGTGGCTATCGGGGCATTTATCGTCTATCTGCGCACGCCTCCCCTGGGGATCCTGGGTTTCATGGTCTCCGCGTTGTTGATCCGCTTCGAGATCGGTACGAACACAGGGACGAGCATTAATCTTGCAATTGTACTGCTTCCTCTACTGACAATTGTCTGGCTGGCAGACATGATCATACGAAAGAGGAAGATTGAGTTTGTCAGATCGCGGGCGGTATATCCCTTACTTGCCCTGGCTGTGGTCAGCTTATTGGCTTTCGGGATCGGTCAATTGCCCTGGTTTGTCTATGCGAGAGCTGCGCCTTTGAAAAGTCAGCTCGCTGGACTGGCTATCTTCATCATGGCGGCTGCGGCTTTTGTCCTGGTGGCAAATCTTTTCAAGGAACTGCGCTGGCTGAAATGGATGACCTGGTTGTTCTTCTTCCTGGGAGGGATTTATCTATCAACGGCGATAATCCCTGAATGGGGAGAGCTGATACTTCCGCTTATTCCCAGGGGCTCAGGAGGCAGCCTGATGTACGTATGGCTGGTAGCGTTGGCATTCTCCCAGTTGTTGTTCAACAAAGAATTGCAGGCTGTCTGGCGCTGGTCACTGGTCGGCTTGCTGATTTGCATTTTCTATGTCGCGGTGATCTTATCCTACGAGTGGAAATCCGGCTGGGTGCCGGCACTAGCGGTGATTGGGTGCATCACTTTCCTTAAGTACCCAAAGCTCGGGGTCTTTTTTGGGATCATTTTCCTGTTCTTCGCGGGCGATCTGGCTGCCCAGATCATCGCTTCCGATGAGTACAGCTATTCCACACGGGTGATTGCCTGGCAGATCATCATTACCGAGATCGTCAAAGTCAACCCGGTCCTGGGCTTGGGGCCAGCGAATTATTATTATTACACGCCTCTATACCCGATCTTGGGTTATTCCGTCGAATTCAACTCACACAGCAATTACGTCGACCTCCTGGCACAGACCGGAATATTGGGGTTAGGCTGTTTTCTCTGGTTTGCTGGTGAATTGGGGGTGATCGGCCTGAATCTGAGGAAGAAAACCCCCGAAGGTTTTCCAAAGGCGTATGTCTACGGTGTTCTCGGAGGACTGGTGGGGACTCTTGTCTCCGCGGCACTTGGAGATTGGGTGATCCCATTTGTCTACAACATCGGTTTGCGCGGTTTCCGAACCAGCGTCATTGGGTGGCTGTTCATGGGAGGGTTGGTGGTCATCGAGCAGCTTTCCCGTCAACATTGGTCCGGGGAAAAAGGGCAATAAGACAATCCAAATCACACGATTTATAAGAGCGATGATGAAGAGATTATTATCCATTTCGAAAGAAGAGCTGGCTTTCTCACGGCTGGTTGCAGAATATTCTAAGAAAGAGGGCACACATAATCCCCTGCAAAAGGTGCTGGTCAACGGAAGCCCCAAGACAGGCACGACCTGGATGCTCAAGCTGATCAGCTCGATCCCTGGCTATCGCGAGGTTGGTAATTTCGATGGCGAGATTCAGCGCTACAACTCTGTCCAGTCTGGGGAGGTAGTGCACGGGCATGACTGGTATACACCAGAGCTGGCGGAATTACTGCTCAAGAACCAGATCAGGGTGGTTTTGCTGATGAGAGATCCCCGGGATCAACTTATCTCGCGGGTATTCCATATCCGCCGTGTAGAAAATCACCCCTGGCACGACAAGCTGGCTGAGGCATCACTGGATGAGGCGATCTCGTTGTGCATCGAAGGGCGGGAGGGGTTGCCAGGCACACGAACGATGATCGAATTGACACAATCATGGCTGCTGGGAGGTTTCGACATGGTTGTCGTCAGATACGAAGATTTGCTTCACAGTCCACGGGAACAATTCCAGCGCGTGCTGGATTACCTTCGGGTGAAATTGCCCGACCAGCTCAAGGAGGCGATCATCGCCCGGAACCAATTCGAACGCCTGAGCGGCGGGAGGAAGTTTTGGAAGGAGGCACGCAAACAAGGTCAGGAGGACCCGCATTCGCACTTTCGCAAAGGCATTATCGGTGATTGGAAGAATTATCTCAAACCAGAGCACATCGTCAGGTTCAAACAGGTGGCTGGGGACAAACTGATCGAAATGGGATATGAAGTAGATTTTAACTGGTGAGAATAATATCCAAATCATTCCAATGAGAGGGCTAACACATGTTTCGGAAATCAGTTTTATCTCTTGTTGTAATCCTGAGTTGGCTGGGGGTTGCTTGCGCAGCAGGAGGAGGTAAATCAGGGGATCTCCCAGATCTGGGAACGATCAAGGTTGGCTTTCTACCTGTAACCGGTTATGGAGGGTTCTATGTTGCTGCTGAGAAAGGGTATTTCAAGGATCAGGGATTGGATGTCGTTCTGGAGCGCTTCGACACTGGCTCCAAGATGATTGCCCCTCTCAGCGCAGGTCAGCTGGATGTCGGGATGGGCGAACCTGGAACTGCGCTATTCAATGCTATCCATCAAGGACTTGAAGTGAAAGTTGTTTGCGGGACTTCGGCTTATAAAGAGGGCTTTGCTCAGATACCAATAGTGGTCAGAAAAGACCTTGTGGATTCTGGGGAGATAACACAGATCGCAGATTTAGCCGGGAAGAAGATCGGCATCAACACCTTGCGCGGGATGGGGGAATATTCCTTCAGTCTGGTGTTAGGATTGGGCGGTTTGACGGTTGATGATGTCGAGTTCGTCACCATGCCATTTCCGGATATCCCAGCCGCGTTGGCCAATAAAGCCCTTGATGCAGCGTATCTCCCCAGCCCGATGGCTGAGAAAGCTGCTGCCGATGGGATCGCCATACGAATGTTTGGGTCGGAATATAAAGAAGGGCTACAGAACGGCGTCATGTACTTTGGAAAACGGTTTCTGGATCCAGCCAATCAGGAGGTGGCAATTAGATTTACCACAGCTTACCTGAAAGCTGTTCGGGAACTGATGGGGGATGGATTTTTCAATGAACAAAACCTGGCGATCATCAACAAATACACAAGTCTACCTGTCGAGGTGATCAAAACTACCATTAGAACCTACCAGGATCCGAATTGCGATGTCCTGGAAAAATCGTTGATCGCAACCCAGGCGTTCTATGTCAGCCGAGGCTATACGGAATATTCGCAGCCAATACCGATCGATAAGATTCTTGATGTGTCTTTCAAAGAGAAGGCATTGGAGCGATTGGGAATCTATGATGAATAAGGAGGAAACATTCTAAAGGTTCAGTCTAATTAAAAGCAAACGCTTGAATACACACTATCTTTAATTTCAACGGTGAGGAAAATGAACGGTAATTTCAAAAAGTCAATCTTAGTCTGTTTATTTCTTATAATATTGGTTCTCACAGCCTGTGCGAAAGCGGGTGACCAGTCGTCCGTCCTCCCAGATCTTGATACTATCAAAGTGGGTTATATTCCCACATCTGGGTATTCCCCGCTATATCTGGGAGTGGAAAAGGGATATTTCGAAGAAAAAGGCTTGAAGGTCGAGCTGGAGCGGTTTGATTCGGGTTCGAAGATGATCGCGCCTCTCTCTGCTGGTCAGCTGGATGTTGGAGCGGGAGAACCTGGGACGGCGCTTTTCAATTCCCGGCATCAGGGATTGGATGTCATGGTGGTGTGCGGGATGTCCTCTCAGGCGCCCGGCTACGGTGGAGTGCCCATCATCGTCCGCAAAGACCTTTATGATTCCGGCGAACTCGACGAGATTGCCGAACTAAAAGGAAAGAAAGTTGCATTAAACATACTCCATGGGATGGGTGAATATATTGTCGCCAAAGCGTTGGAAAAGGAAGGCCTGACGATCGATGATGTCGGGCTGGTGACAATCGCATTTCCAGACACCCCCGCAGCGCTGGCCAATGGGGTGGTCGACGCCTCGGCTCTGCCACAGTTGATCGCAGAGAAAGCCATCGAGGATGGTATCGCGGTGGAGTTGATCCGCGGCGATCAGATCGCAGGTGAGATTCAATCGACCGTGATGTATTTCGGTAAACGCTTTCTCGACCCGACCAACCGCGAGATCGCAATCCGATTTCTGGAGGTCTGGCTGAAGGGAATGCGGGAGCTCTATGATGAAGAGTGGAGCAACCCTGAGAACCTGGCGATCATCAGTAAATATACGAATATGCCCCCAGAGACGATCAAGAACAGCGCGCCGAAACAGTCTTATTACAATCCGAACTGCGACTACAACTCGGAAAGCCTGGAGAATATCCAGAATTATTACATCAGTCGGGGTTATACGGAATATACGGAAGCCCTTCCTCTTTCTGAGATCGTGGACGACTCATTCCGGAAAGAGGTAATCGACAGGATAGGAGTGTACCAGAAATAGACCTATGGCATCAAAGATCGAGTTGCGTGACGTAAGGAAAATATATCACTCCAATCAGGGGACGGTTGAAGCTCTTCAGGATATCAATCTTACCGTCGAAGAGGGAGAATTCCTGTGCCTGATCGGACCATCAGGATGTGGAAAATCGACCTTGCTACGAATCCTGGCGGGGCTGTATCAACAAAGCGGGGGCGAAGTGAAGGTCAACATCAATGGCACAGCCGCAAGACCAGTGAACGCGGTGGTGTTTCAGGAGTATGCCATTTTTCCTTGGCGTACCGTGGCTGAAAATGTATCGTTTGGCCTTGAAATGCGTGGTGTCCCTAAGGAAAAACGCCATGAGCGCACTGAGGGTTACCTGGCAAAAGTTGGGCTGAGTCAGTTTGCACATCATTATCCCTACCAGTTGTCTGGGGGGATGAAGCAAAGGGTGGCGCTGGCGCGGGCCATGGCGAACGATCCGGAGATCCTGTTGATGGACGAGCCATTTGGGGCATTAGATGCCCAGACGCGTGCGGTTTTGCAGCAAGAATTGCTACGTATCTGGGAAGAGGAAAAAAAGACAGTTGTTTACGTCACGCACTCGATCGAGGAAGCTATCATGTTGGGAGATCGGGTGGTCCTGATGACTGCCAGACCGGGGAGGATCAAAGGGATCTATGAGGTCAATTTGCCTCGCCCCAGATCTTTCGAGATCCGAACTACTCCAGAGTACAACATGTTAGCCAGCATGCTCTGGAAAGAGCTGGTCGAAGAAGTTAATAAGGCGATGGACATTGATGTGGAGATGCGGGATGTATAAGTTCGATGCGAAATTAACCCAATTTAAGGTGGGGAGGGAAGGCATTTATCGGATTATTTCCATTCTTTCCCCGATCTCCTTGATATTTTTATGGGAAGGCCTGGTGCGCATCGGGGTGTTGGACCACCGCTTCTTCCCGTCGCCAACAACTGTGCTAGGGGTGATGATTGAGATGATCAATAGCGGTGAGCTTTTCGAGCACATGGCCATTTCCTTACAGCGCATCATCGTTGGTTTTGTTATGGGCGCTGTGCCGGGAGTGATATTGGGTATGCTGATGGGTTGGTCGAAAGGCGCGCGGGCTTTTCTCGATCCGATCATCTCCGCCCTTTACCCGATCCCGAAAGTATCCCTGCTCCCACTCATCCTGATCATCTTTGGCATTGGAGAGATGAGCAAGGTAGTGGTGGTTGCCATCGCCGGGTCATTCATGGTGATCATCACGACGGCGCATGGTGTGATGCGCATAGACCAAATCTTGATCCAAGCAGCGCAAAACTATGGGGCCAGGGGTTGGAAACTCTTTTCGCAAGTGATTTTGCCGGCAAGTTTGCCAGCCATATTCACTGGCCTACGCCTTTCCTTGGGAATATCCTTGCTGATCATCGTCGCTGCAGAGTTTGTGGCGGCAAACAAAGGCCTTGGGTATTTGATCTGGATTTCATGGTCGACTTTGACGGTCGGTAAAATGTATGTCGGACTGGTGGTATTAGGGGTGTTGGGGTTGATCTTCACCTCCGGTCTGGAGCGTATCGGCAAGGTGCTTATGCCTTGGGCGGAGGATGTTCAAAACCGAACCAGGTGATCTCAACCTCATTGCGGTGACCATGTTCAATAGTTTATGCTCTTGTTCCAGCCGTTAGAGAAGGGGAAAGCTTGTTCACTGGGGGTGAGTTACGGGGGTAACTGGGTTCTGAATATATATTATTCAATCTTTAGGATGGCGAAGCATGCCGAGGAGAAAACGATGAAGATTCAAAAATACTTAATCATAGTGATTTCCATTTTCCTGATAGAGCTCTCTCTACAGGCGTGTGCCAGGGCGGCGCCGGCAGGGAAGCTTCCAGAAATCGGAAAACTACAAGTGGGTTATATCCCGATCATCGGATATGCCCCAGTATTTGTTGCCATGGAGAAAGGATATTTTGCTGAACAAGGATTGGAGGTCGAATTACAGAGTTTCAATTCCGGAAGTTTGATGATCGCCCCACTGAGTGCGGGACAGCTCGACGTTGGCGCTGGAGAGAGTGGGACCGCTTTGTTTAACGCGATCTCACAGAAACTGGATGTGATCGTCGTAGCTGGTCTGGCATCTCAACCACCAGGGTATGGAGCCACACCGCTCCTGATTCGGAAAGACCTGGTCGGTGTGATCGATGGTCCGGAAGATTTCAGAGGCAGAAAAGTAGCGATCAATATTGAGCATGGTGTCGCCGAGTATCTGCTTGCACAGTATCTGGCGAAAGCCGGGTTGACGGTGGATGATGTCGAGATCATCACTTTACCGATTCCCGAGATGGGGAATGCGTTTGCCAATGGCGCCATCGATGCTGCATTACAAGCACAGCCGGCCTCCGCAAAGTCTGTCAGCGATGGAGTCGCGGAAATCCTCGTCGATGGAGATAAGATCGTCGACACACCACAAAATGGGGTAATTTATTTCGGTAAACGGCTGCTAGATCCGGCCAATCGGGAGGTTGGTGTGCGTTACTTGATGGCTTATCTCAAGGCTGCTCGCGATCTTTACGGAGACGGCTGGCGGACCGATGAAAACACAGCCATCATCAATAAATACACCCAGGTCCCTATACCATCAATCAAAAAAGGGGTGGCTTATTTCTTCGATCCTAATGGCAGGATCAACACGGAGAGCACGGAGTCGATCCAACAATACCTTTTCGAAAGGGGTTATACCGAATTAGAGAAACCCCTTTCGATGGAGGAGGTCATCGACCAAAGCTTCCTCGAGGAAGCCCTCGAACGCATCGGGGAGTTTTCACCTTAGGCGTAGCACAATAACAGGGGCATCCTGTAGCTCCAGCTCGCCTTTCTTGAAATAAAACTAATTCTTGGGAGGGTAAATATGGTCACGACAACCAGCGAAGAACGAATTGGGGTAGGTAGCAGACAAGCCGTTGAGAGAGGTATCGGTGTAGATTTTCCAAAGGAGGATATCGAGGCTTCCATTCCAGGACGGTTCAGGAAAGTCTATCCGGTGTTCAGGGATAAGCTGGCCCTCAAATCCTGGGAGATGTCTCTCACATATGAGGAGTTCAACCGAAAAACCAATCAAATCGCCAGGTTAATCCTCGATCTGGGCGAATCGCTCGATCTACCGGTTGCTTTCTTGTTCGGAAACGGGGCTTACCCGATACTCTCGATCTTTGGGATATTGAAAGCCGGTGGTTTTTACCTGCCACTTGACCCATCTTTTCCACAGGAAAGGCTTGACTACACCCTTGAAGATTCCGGTGCCAAGATATTGCTCACCAATCATGAGAATCTAAAGCTGGCGAGAGAGATAACTCGAAAAGGATCGAAAATCCTTTTGCTGGATGAGGTCCCATCCGAAGTGGCAGACGAAGACCTCGAGGTGATGGTTTCTCCGGATGCTCCTGTGTGCCTGCATTACACATCGGGCTCGACCGGAAGGCCAAAAGGCGTGCTTCAAATTCAGCGTAATGTCCTTCATTCAGCCTGGGTTGCAGTCGGTCAGAATCGGTCGACGCCCGAGGATCGCGTGGCTCTGCTTCATTCCCCGGGATTTGCCGCTTCGCTCCTGCCCATCTTTGGTACGCTGTTGACGGGAGGGACATTGCTCCCCTTCAATCTAAAAGATGGATTGGCAAATCTGGGCAACTGGCTGCGCGAGGAAAAAGTCACCGTCTTTATGGGTGTTCCAACGTTGTTCCGCCACCTGGCGCAGTCCCTGACAGGCGACGAGGAATTTCCGGATCTGCGCCTCATCACTGTCGGCGGCGAAGCGGTCTTGAAGAGCGATGTCGAGCTTTACAAGAAATACTTTTCGAAATATGCCTCCATGCGACATGGGATCGGTGGCACAGAGATGGGATCATTCCGGTATTTCATGATCGATAAGGATACAGAGATCCCAGGGAACATCGTTCCGGTAGGGTATCCGGTACCAGATAAAGAAGTGCTGATCCTGGATGATGAGGGTCAACCAGTCCCTCCGAACGAAGTGGGTGAGATCGTGGTCAAGAGCCGTTATCTATCCGGTGGTTACTGGCGGAGACCAGAGCTGACGGCTGCCAAATTCAGGGATGTGCCGGGTGAGGAGGGGGTACGCATGTACTGGACAGGTGATCTGGGCCGGCTTGCCGAGGATGGCTGTCTATATCATCTGGGAAGGAAGGATTTTCAAGTCAAGATTCGCGGATTCCGGGTTGAGCTGGGAGAGATCGAATCGGTTTTGATGCAGCATCCCGGGATCAGTGAGGCGGCCGTGATGGTCAATGAATTGCCTGGTTTCGAGAAGCGGCTGGTTGGTTATGTCGTTATGGATAAGAGCTATCCAGCGCCCTCTACGGAGGAGATGCGCATATACCTGAAGAAGCATCTTCCAGACTATATGGTGCCATCGGTTTTTATAACTTTGGAAGCAATGCCTCAGACTGCGACAGGCAAGATCGACCGCTTGAAATTGCCCAAATTGGAGGAGATTCTCAACCTGGAGAAAGATTTTGTTCCCCCGAGAGATGAATACGAGCGCCGTCTGATCCAGATCTGGGAAGAATTATTCGAGATGGCCCCCATTGGGATCAAGAACGATTTCTTCCAATTGGGTGGGCATTCGCTCTTGGCAGCCAGCCTTGTCACGAAGGTCGAGGAAGTGTTTGGGAAGCGGATCGACCTGGCGAGGTTGACAGAAGCGCCGACGATTGAAAAGCTGGCAGTTGTATTACGATCCGTCAGTGAAGTAGAGAGCAGACCGGTGCTGGTGCCCATCCGTGAGAACGGTGAAAAACCACCTCTGTTCTGCGTGCATGGAGTAGGAGGGCATATCCTGCCGTTCCTGCTGCTGGCGCAGTTTCTCGGAGAGGACATCCCGGTTTACGGCTTGCAATCGAAAGGGGTTCAGGATAGAACCGAGGCGGATAACACAATAGAAGGCATGGCAGCAGCCTATATCAAAGAGGTGCAATCGGTGCAGCCAACGGGCCCGTATTTTATCGCCGGTTTCTCATTCGGTGGCTTTGTTGCCTACGAAATGGCTCGCCAGCTTCAGGCGGATGGTCAGCCTGTGGGACTCGTCGCTATCCTTGATACGCATGCTGGAGCAGCTCCGCGTTTTATGACGGGCCTGACAGGGCGACAAAAAGTCAGCTACAAAACAAAGTCCTTCCTGGAAAAGATACGTTTTCAAGTACAAAATCTGAAACAAAAATCCCCAGGGGAGATCGTGTTGCATTTACGCCGACGGGAAGCAGCGCCTGACGTGCGAGAAGCGATCATGGGCGATGTAGCGGATGAACAGGTACCAGATTACATGATGGCGATTATCCAGGCGAACGCTCGAGCATTGCACACATATCAGCCTGGTCGCTTCCCTGGAAAGATAACCCTGTTCCGATCGATCGACCACGGGAAGGGGGTTTACTACGGATGGGGCGAACTCGCTACCGGCGGTGTCGAGGTTTTCGATGTGCCTGGTAACCACCGTGGGATTTTACAGGAACCCAACGTGCGCATACTGGCCGAAAAACTGCGCGCCTGTATTGCAAATTAACGGTTTCGAAACTGTGTCTCAACAAGGTGAGGGAGATTCAGCCTTCAGGTGATATGCTCTGTTCGCTATATTGGGAGGTATGGTGAGGAATAGCTGGTGAGTGACTATCTCGGTTGAAGCCGAACAGTTTCAAGGGTAGCTGCTGCTTACCTGGGTCAGAGACTAAAGTACTATGGCAGAGAAGTATAGGATTTGTTATAGTGTGGCGCGAGACCCGGAAGAGAGCAGGAGCATTATGATCGATCTTGTTGCGAGCAGAGACTTGTCCGAGACCACTCCCCGGCGTGGCATGATAGCAGCCCTTCTGATAGTTGGGATCATCTTGCTTGCGCTAGGCAATCGGTTTTTCCTTAAAGAGAAGGAAGCGCTCCTGGCAGAATCGATTATTCCTGCAAGCGCAAAATCACAAATCAGCGCCGGGCGGCTTTCAGACTCCGCTGCCTCTCAGGTTTTCCTGCCATTGGTCCTTGCCTCCAACTCGTTTCATCCAGGACCAGGGACAAGAAGCTGGGCAATGGCAGGGGCGAATCCAGAACGCACATCCTGGACCTCGGAAGAGGTCAGGGGAAAGCTGCGACCCCTATGGTATAAGCCCTTCGAGCCGTATATCATGCAGAAGGTACAGATCGTGGCGGAATACGGTATGCTGTACATCTCGACCTCACGCGGCCTTTACGCGCTGGATGCGGATACAGGAGCGGAACGCTGGGTATATCCCACAGAGTTGCCTCTGGGGCACTCCCCAACAGTCGTTGACGGCGTCGTCTATGTCGGTGGCTTCGATCACCGCCTGCATGCGATCGATGCATATACTGGCGAGCGATTGTGGACCTTCCGGGCAGGTGCCGGGTTCGATACCAACCCACTGGTCGCTGAAGGCAAGGTCTTTGCTGGAAATCGGGATGGATTTTTCTATGCCATCCATGCGTCTGGCTCTTCGGCTGGGCGTCTAGCCTGGAAATACAAGACTCAAGGTCCGATTCTGTACTCGGCTGCATACAAAGACGGGGTTGTGTACTTTGCTTCGAATGACAGCCGGGCTTACGCGCTAGACGCGAAAACAGGGGGACTCGTCTGGCGTTCTGCAAAGCTCCCTGGGGCAGGATTTCATTCATGGTGGCCAGTGATTTACGGGGATGTGGTGATCTTCTCTGGCAGCAACAACTACAGGACTGCGATTGGACCCGGACCGGCATCCCAGTTTTCAGCATTGGAGCTGGATGATGTCTATCCCCACCACAGACAGGACCCCCGCGGCACTCTGGTCGGACCTCTTGGGACGGCTGCGGGGCTTTGGGTGGATGGCACACCGACCATCGATGCCAGCCGACCGAATGTCACTTCGAATGGCAGTACAGTCCCCATCACAGAGTATTTCGAATCGAAACCCTGGCGAAGGACTTACTTTGTTCTGGATCGGTATACCGGGAAAGAGGTCACATACGACTTCGATCGGGATGGGAAGGCAGAATATGCACCTATCCTGTGGCTTGGGACGCATAGCGGCAACCGTTTCCCGCCGGTCGTTGGCAGCGATGGGATCCTCTACCAGGGAAATAACTATAAATCGGATCCCACTATCGCGGGTGGGCATATCTCAGGATGGATGCTCGGAACCCCTTACATAAGCATTGTAAACAATGATTGGAATGCAGTCGATGAGCCAGTGGCGATGGCAGGGGGAGGAGATCTCATTTACTGGAATAGATGCTGTGACCGGGTGGGTGGAGCTTTCGATATCTCCATCCCGGAGAGCGAGGTGTTCACAGGCACGCCCGCCCAGGACAGAAAATGGAACTACTTCAGCTACAATCTCCCCAGCCTGGTCCCGGGATACAACATCATGACCTATGTCTCGAATCCCTATGATGCGCCGTGGGGGGGAGTTTATGGTGGTCGGAATGGGAGTTATGGCTTTCATGGCGATGTCAATCCACCGATCCCCTATGATGGGAAGGTCTTTATGCATCGCAGTAATGCGATCATTGCTTTCTCACCCGATGCCGGTCAGCCTACGAAACTGCCTCTGGCGCGCATCGCACCTGGGGGGGCAGCCAATATCCCGGTCCTGAGCGATGCTCAGCTGAAAGCCCTTTTGAGCGAGCAGGTGGAAAAAATCCTCAATACAGGCCACCTTAGACCCGGTTATGCCAGCACGGGCTTATTCGATCTGGCAGCCGTCCGCATTTGTGGACCGGATCTAGTTGATTACTGGCACAGCCCGGCGGATACGATATATACCTTTTTGCGCGCCCTTCCCTACTTGCCAGCCGATCTACAGTCCCGCACCCGAACATACCTGCAACAGGAATTTAATACCTATCCGCTTTATGAATATGAGCATATTGGCTGGCGTGATGGTGCCCCACGGGAGGTCTTCATCAGCCCGCCCGAGTTCGAGAGCGCCAGGGCGAACGCTGGGCCGGAGCGAGAGATCTCGAATTTCGCTGGCTGGCGTTTCTCTCCTTTTTCTTTCTATGCTCTCTGGAAATACGCCGAGGTCTTCGGCGGGGCGAAACCTCTCTTCGACGCTGCGAAAAACCGCCTGGAATCGCCGCCTGCCGATGATGTTTTGCTCAAGATGCCATTTGTTCACAATGCCTATCTGGCAGGATATTGGGGATACTTAGAACTGGAGAAGATGGCAGGATATCCTGAAACCAACCAGGTGCGCAATGAGCTAAATAGATTACTAAGTTTACGGGTATCGAGCTTCACCTTCGAGGCGCCGGACGAATATTTTCAGGGGATCCAGGTCGTGTACTGCCGAAATTTGAACACCGCCAGAAATTTCATGTTCCTGGTTCCCGAGGTCGCTCAATACCTGCGGGAGCATGCACTCAGCAAAGTCAGGGCAGCTGTGACCGAGTATGAGAGGGTCACGCCTTACTGGTTCGTCCCGAAATCCGAGAACGCGTTTGCAGAAGGGGTGCTCAATCAGCTCTATGATTACAACGCCCTGTTCCAAGCCAAGGCATTGATTCTGCAAGAGTCGCGCAATGAGCTCACAAAATACCTGGATGTACCAGCATTTGCAGTGGGTGATCTCTTTTATATTCAAAACCTGGTCTCGTTGTTGGAGAGCGATTGAAAAATTTAAGGGGGTGAAACAATTACCAGCCTCTAACGTTAACGTTAGTGGGCTGCTGGGAGACCGATCCCGATGGATTTATCGATAATCATCGTCAACTGGAATACGCGCCAGCTGCTGGCGGAATGCCTGGATTCGATATACGCCTCGCTGCCGGATCGAGAGTGCGAGATCTGGGTCGTAGACAACAATTCAAAGGATGGCAGCCAGCGGATGCTGCGTGAGTTGTATCCAGAGATCAACCTGATCGCGAACAGTTGCAATCCAGGTTTTGCCCGGGCGAACAATCAGGCGATCCACCAATGCACTGGAGAGTATATTCTCCTGCTGAATCCGGATACTGTGGTAAAACCTGGGGCATTATCGTTATTGATGAAGTTTCTTGATGAGCATCCGCAAACGGGAGCGGTGGGTCCACGGTTGATCAATGCAGACGGTTCGCTTCAGATCTCAGCTTACCCTCAACCGACATTATGGCGTGAGTTCTGGCGCCTGTTCCATATGGATAATTTCCATCCATGGGCACTTTACCCGATGCAAGAGTGGGATGCAGCGGCACCCCGGCAGGTAGATGTGTTGATGGGGGCTTGTCTCATGATTCGTCGGAAAGTACTTGACCAGATCGGTCTCTTCGATGAAGATTATTTTATGTATTCCGAAGAGGTCGATTTGTGCTGCCGGATTCGCCAGGCGGGCTGGTTGATAAACTGGGTGCCTCAGGCGGTTGTTGTCCATTATGGTGGTCAAAGCACCGATCAGGTTGCTGCTGAGATGTTTTTACATCTCTATCAGGGGAAGATCCTTTATTTTCGCAAGCATTATTCCTGGCTCTCGGTTCAGCTTTATAAAGTCGTTTTACTATTGGCCTCTCTCGGTAGGGTGGCTCTCACCCCCATCGCTTTTATTGAGCCCCCGGAGCGGAGGAAAAAATATCTGGAATTATCGGATAATTACCGGCGTCTAATCGGCGCATTGCCGAACTTATAATCCCAGAGAAGCTTTCTTGCATCGGTGTCTTTGATCTTGTGGTTATTCTCCTGCATTCAGGCAAAAATTCTCTCCAAGAATTGGTATCATGACGGACATCACTCGCCTCAGTTCGAAGCATAAAATTGCAGCCGTGCTCGAATCGGCTGAGAAGCCATTTCTCTCGATAGTTATCCCGATGTATAACGAGGCCGAGAACGCGCAGCCGGTTTATGAGGGATTGATACGAGTGCTGGACGGTCTGGGGCGAAAGAGCGAGATCATACTTGTTGATGACGGCAGTTCGGATGGCACATATGGAATCCTGAAAAAAATTCAGCAAGGTGATGCCCGCGTGCACGTAATTCGATTACGGCGAAATTTTGGTCAGGCAGCTGCTTTTTCGGCAGGGTTTGATCACGCCCATGGAGAAGTCATTGTCACCATGGATGGTGATCTCCAGAATGACCCGGAAGATATCCCCCGCCTGCTGGAAAAGATCGAGGAGGGATATGATATCGTGAGCGGCTGGCGGCGAAATCGGCAGGATAAGTATCTGACCCGTCGACTACCCTCGATCACTGCCAATGCGATCATCTCGAAAGTGACGGGTGTCAGGCTGCATGATTATGGCTGTTCGTTGAAGGCATACCGGCGTGAGGTAATCGAAAATATACACCTTTATGGAGAACTGCATCGATTCATCCCAGCCCTGGCGAGCTGGATGGGCGTCAGAGTGGCTGAGGTCCCGGTCAACCATCACCCGCGCAAATTCGGTCGCTCGAAATATGGTCTCAGGCGAACTGTGAAAGTGTTGCTGGATCTGATCACGGTCAAATTCCTGCTGGATTATGCCACGCGACCGTTGCAGATCTTTGGTCTGGCAGGCATGCTCTCTTTCGTAGCTGGCACCCTCCTGGCTCTCTATCTGACGATTCAAAGACTCTTTTACCACATTGGATTAAGCAATCGTCCGATCCTGCTCTTGGCGATCCTGCTCATCATGCTTGGGGTGCAGCTGATCGTGATGGGGCTGTTGGGGGAGTTGATCGTGCGTACGTACCATGAGTCCCAGGGAAAGTCGATCTACATGATCAGGGAGATCCTGAGCGGGGAGGATCAGACTGCCGGGCAGTGACCGCCTCGCACCAGTCTGGTAGTTCAATCGTTGAGAGATTGATGTGTGGCGCAGGTCCTTGTGACCTTTGTCAGATTGAAATTGTTCCCGATGGGGCTAAGGCACAATCCAGCAGATTCATGTTGATTCAACATGACTTTAGACGGCAGTATTGTCTTTAATAAATTAGACAGGAAAGTGACCTGGAGTAAATGAAAATATTAATGATCGCTCCTCAGCCATTCTTCGAGCCAAGGGGAACTCCGATCAGCGTGTATCAGCGGCTGGCCAATCTTTCCCGCCAGGGCCATGAGGTCGATCTGGTAACCTACCACATTGGTAGAGATGTTTCTTTCCCGGGAGTGCGACTGTTTCGCATCCCACGGGTGCCATTTATCAAATCATTGAAGGTTGGCCCTTCCTGGCAGAAGATCCCCCTGGATTTCCTGCTGTTCTGGAAGGCATTTGCCTTGCTGCTCAGAAACAGGTATGATGTGATTCATTCCCATGAGGAAGCTGGATTTTTTTCGGTTGTGTTGTCGAGATTGTTTCATACGCGACATCTTTATGACATGCATTCCAGTTTGCCAAAGCAATTGGTCAACTTCAGGTTTGGCGCCAACCGGCTGATGATCGCGATTTTCGAATACCTGGAGCGTTTGGTCATCAATACCTGTGATGCAATGATCACTATTGGGCCAGATTTGCAGACATATGTGAAGGGCATCAATCCTCATGTCCCTAACATGATGATCGAGAATCTGCCACTTGATCAAAGCCCGGTGGATTCTGGTGAGATCCGCGATCTGCGCGAAAAGCTCGGGTTAAAGGACAAATTGGCGATCGTCTACGCCGGCACTTTCGAAAGATACCAGGGTTTGGATCTGCTTCTGGAGAGCGCAGCAATTTTGAAGAAGAAGTTTCCCCAGGCTGTTTACGTGCTGGTGGGAGGAAAACCAGATCAGGTGATGGCATATCGGACGATGGCGGAAAGGCTCGAGTTGGCGGATCGCGTTCATTTCACTGGCACTCTCACGGTAGAAGAGGCCAATCAATTCATTGCCATGGCCGATATCCTGGTCTCGCCGCGAATCGAAGGCACTTCGGTGCCGTTGAAGATTTATACTTACCTGAAAGCGGGCAAAGCGATCATTGCGACCAACCTGCCTGCGCACTCCCTTGTTTTGGATCAAGAGACCTCAGTGCTGGTAGAACCACAGAAGGAGGCTTTTGCAGCGGGTCTGGCACGCCTGATCGAAGATGAACCATTGAGGCAGCGTCTCGCCGCCCAATGCCTGCGTCTTTTGGAGGAAAAATACAGTCAGGCGAACTATCTTGCCAAGCTGGAGGAGATCTATCGGGTGCTTGATCCAGGTATTGGATCAAGGCAAAGCATGATCGAGACCGTAAAAGAGTAGAGATATCTTATGTGTGGTATCTGCGGTTTTGTGTATCCCCATGGAGACCATCCGATCGATGAGATGCTCTTGAGAAAGATGTGCACAGTCATCGCGCATCGGGGACCTGATGATGAGGGCTATTACACGGACGAGCGCGCGGCTTTGGGTATGCGTCGGTTGAGCATCATTGACCTGGTAACCGGGGATCAACCGGTGGCAAACGAGGACGAGAGCCTCTGGCTGGTTTTCAACGGTGAGATCTATAATTACCGGATTTTGCATGCCGAGCTGGAGAAGAAGGGGCACCGGTTTGCTACCCGAAGTGATACCGAGGTCATCGTCCATGCCTACGAGGAATATGGGGATCGCTGCGTCGAGAAATTCAACGGGATGTTTGCCTTTGCTTTATGGGACACACGCAGGGAAAAGCTTTTGATCGCCCGCGATCACCTCGGGATCAAACCTCTCTACTATTGGGTTGGTGGGGATGGGCTGGTATTCGGCTCAGAATTGAAATGTCTGGTAGCCCATCCGCTGGTTCCAACCGAGATCGATCTTGTCGCTCTGGATCAATTCCTTACTCTGGAGTATATCCCCTCCCCCAGGACGATTTTCAAGGAGGTGAGAAAACTACCGCCCGGTCATTTGCTCATCTACGAAGGGGGAGAGGTGCGGGTGCAGCAATACTGGGATGTGCCGGTCCGCGATGTGCCGCAAGACGAAGACACGGCAGCTGAAATGCTGCGTGAGCTGATCGATGAGGCGGTGCGCATACAATTGATGAGCGATGTGCCTTTGGGGGCGTTCTTGAGCGGTGGGATCGATTCCAGCACCGTGGTGGCTGCCATGGCACGCTCGTCGGATGCCGCGGTGAAGACCTTTTCGATCGGGTTCGATGATGCCACATATAATGAGTTGCCTTACGCGCGTGGGGTTGCCAGACGGTACGCCACCGACCATACCGAGGAGATCCTGCAGCCCGAGATCGCCGATCTGGCTGAGCGGTTGCTCCGTCACCTGGATGAACCCTTCGGAGATTTTTCGATCTTCCCGACCTATCTGGTCTCTCAGGTCGCCCGCCAAAAAGTGAAAGTCGTGCTGTCTGGTGATGGTGGAGACGAGCTGTTCGGCGGATATGATACTTATGTCGCCCAAGCGATGGATAGCCTATACCGATATCTTCCAAAGAGGCTGCGCCAGGATATCCTTCCGGCGCTATTTGCCCGCATTCCGCCAAGACCGGAAAAGAAGGGTTTGATCAATAAGGCAAAACGTTTCATCGAAGGTGCATCCTTACCCGATTCCTTGCAACACACCCGCTGGATGATGTTCATGACCCAGGCAGATAAAGCCGATCTTTACACGCCTGAGATGCGCGCGGCATTGAACGGGGATAGCTCTGCGGCGATCATGGAGAGTTACTTCGCGAATCGAGCTGGTTTTTCACCGCTATCCCAACAGCAATATGTCGATATCAAGACATATCTGGTGGACGATATCCTGACCAAGGTGGATCGCATGAGTATGGCGGTTTCTCTCGAAGCACGCGTCCCACTCCTGGATTACCGGATCGTCGAGCTGGCGGTCAATTTACCTGCGCGGATGAAGCTCTACCGGGGACAGACAAAAAGGATCTTGAAAAAAGCCATGGCAGACCGGCTGCCAGAGGCGGTGTTGACGAAACCCAAGCAAGGATTCAGCATTCCGCTCAAGAACTGGTTGCGCGCCGAGCTCAAACCCATGATGCTTGATTTACTCTCATCTGAAAGTATATTCAGGCGAGGCTTGTTCTCGGCGGAAACGATTGCTGCCTGGATCGACGAGCATCTGAACGGCGAAGCCAATCACAGCCACCGGTTGTGGGCATTGATGGTCTTCGAGCTCTGGAATCGTCAGGTGCTGGATGCCCGTTTCACCCGGGTGGAGGCGGTGTAATGAAGACTCAATCAGAAGCCACCGGCATCGATATATCGACCGATCAACACCATCCGAGCCTGGATGACCCGCTGCTCGAAGCGATCCGGACATATTGGAACGATCACATCCACGACCTGGAAATCGCCACTCAACCCGTCGGAAGCCTGAGATTCTTCGATGAGCTGGATGAATATCGTTTCGACAAGCTTCGCTATCTGCCACACTTGGTGGATTTCTCTGCATTCAAAGGACAGAGGCTGCTTGAAGTTGGTTGCGGCGTGGGGATAGACCTGGTGCGATTTGCGCGTGGCGGCGCCATCGTCACCGGGATCGACCTGGCAGAGGTTTCCATCGAGCTGGCGCGCCAGAATTTCGCGCTACGTGGACTGAGCGGCAATTTACAGGTGATGAACGGGGAAGCTCTCGAATTTCCGGATGACAGCTTCGATGTCGTTTATGCCCATGGGGTCATTCAGTACACTGCCCATGCAGAGAGGATGGTTGCAGAGATCCATCGCGTCCTAAAGCCAAAGGGACAGGCGATCATGATGGTTTACAATCGCCGCTCTTGGCTCAATGCGCTTTCGAAAGTCATGAATGTGGGTTTGGAACATGAGGACGCACCGGTGCTCAACAAATATACGATCGGCGAGTTTCGGGAACTGTTCAAGCCATTCACATCTTTCCGCATTATCCCCGAACGCTTCCCGGTCGAGACACGCCTGCATCACGGCTTAAAGGTGATGATCTATAACAAGATATTCGTACGGGCATTCCATCTGCTGCCGAGATCATGGGTGCGGCCTCTTGGCTGGCATTTGATGGCTTTTGCCATCAAATGATCGATATATGTATGGCAGAAGTGGAGAGAAATACAAGATCGCTGGCTGACCAAAGGTTCGATGTGGCAGTCATCGGTGGGGGCATCTATGGAGCTTGCATTGCCTGGGATACCGCGTTGAGGGGCTTGGCTGTCGCCCTGATCGAACGCGGTGATTTTGGTCAGGAGACATCTTCCAACAGTTTGAAAACTGTCCATGGCGGGTTGCGTTATCTCCAGGATGCCGATCTGGGATTGGTGCGGACGATGATCCGGGAGCGGAGCACTTATTTGCGGGTCGCTCCCCATCTTGTTCATCCCCTCCCCTGCCTGACCCCGACATATCACCGGGTGATGAAATCAAAGATAGCGTTGGGGATCGCATTGAAGCTCACCGATCTGATCGGCTTCGATCGAAATGAGGACCTCGAACGGGAGAAAGGTCTACCGAATGGACGCCTGCTCTCCAGGCAGGAAATTTTTCGATATCTGCCTCACCTGCCGGAGGCGGGTGTCAGCGGAGGGGCATTGTGGTACGATGCTCAGGTATATGATACAGAGCGATTTACCCTTTCGTTCATTCTATCCGCAATGAGGGCAGGAGCGGTTGTTGCAAATTATGTGGAGGCGGTAGGTTTCCTCCAAAGGCGGGGAAGGGTGATCGGCGTCAAGGCGAGAGACGTCTTGAGCGGGGATATCTTCGAAATATCGGCAAAGATGGTGGTCAATGCAGCTGGCCCGTGGGTGGACGAGCTTCTCAAGCGGGGTGGAGTACGATCCAAGGAGAGAAAGTTTCATCACTCCCTTGCAGTGAATATCATCACCCGGAAGTTGATCGAGGGATTTGCCGCAGGCATCCCCAGCTATCCTGAAATAAGGGGGAATCCATCCGAAGGAGAAAGAACTTCCCACGTGCTTTTCATTTCCCCCTGGCGGGGATATTCTCTGATCGGCACATTTCATTCGCATTATTCAGGTCCCCCCGATGATTTCCGAATGTCAGAGGAGAATCTGGAAACGATCCTGGAGGAGATCAACTCCGCGTATCCTGGTGTGGAGATAACCAGAGAGAACATCTGTTTCGTCCATCATGGGTTTCTTCCAGAGGTGCCTGATAGAGATCGGCGGGAGGTCAAACTGGTGAGGCGCGGGCAGGTCTTCGATCACAGGGAGGAGGGCATGGAGGGGCTGATCACAGTGGTCGGTGTGAAGTACACTTCTGCCAGACAGGTGGCGGAGAAGACGGTCGATCTGATCTTCAGGATTTTGGATAAGGTGCCGCCTGTGTGCAAAACCTCTTTCACACCAGTGTATGGCGGGGAGATCGAAGCGTTCGGGACCTTTCTGGAGGAGGCGAGGGCTGCATTGGGAGGGAGGCTGAGTCCCGAAGCTTTGGATCACCTGGTGCGCAGCTATGGATCAAAATACAGGCATCTCGTCGATCGGCTCAATCTGGAGGAGACTCCAGGCAAGTTGACGACCAACTCTCCCGAATTTATCCGGGCTCAGGTCGAGGAAGCCGTCGATGCGGAGATGGCAATCAAGTTGACGGATGTGATCTTCCGGCGCACCGGTTTGGGAACTGCTGGCAGACCTGATCCGAAGAGTCTGGGGGTAGCAGCGCAGACCATGGCGCGCAAATTAGGTTGGAGCCCTGAGCAAAAGATGGCAGAAATCGAAGAAGTGCAGGCGGTTTACGACCTGATGGGTGTGTGATCACGCGTAGAGTAATGGGAGCGATCAGGATGGATTCAACTGCGATCGAAGAAACTACCGGTACTCAAACAGCTGCTGAGCTCTGGCAGCTGAAGCTCTTTCGAAAATCTTTGAAAAAACAGCAGAAACTGAAGGCGTTGCTGAAAGTCCTGGGCGATTTGAAAGGACAGCGCTGTCTGCTGATCACTTGTGGTGATAATAATGGCGCGCTCAACTGGCATTTCAAGGAAAATGGCGGGGAGTGGAGTTGGGCGGATGCCGAGAAGGAGAGCATCGTTCAAATCAGCCAGGTGACTGGTGATCCGGTGGTGAAGATGGACAAAGACAACCCCGTCCTACCATTCGAGGATCAGACCTTCGATGTGGTGATGACCATCGATGTCCACGAACACCTGCGCGATCCAGAGAAACTGAATCGGGAACTGGCACGTCTGACCCGTCCTGGCGGCAGGGTGGTGGTGACCACTCCTAACGGAGACGAGAAAAAGCTGGCGGTCAGGATAAAAAATCTGATCGGGATGCGGCCAGAGGAGTACGGGCATGTGGTTGTTGGCTATGATGTCCCCCAGCTGGAGGCGCAGCTGTCTCAAGCCGGGTTGGATCCTTACCTGCATACCAGCTATGCGCGCTTTTTCACCGAGATCTTGGAGCTGGGGATAAACTTTGTCTATGTGAAGATCCTCTCCAGGAAGAGCAGAGCCAGGGTCGAAAAAGGACAGATCGCGCCACAGAACATCGATCAGGTTAAATCGGTCGAGAAGACGATCAAACTGTACTCCATACTGTATCCGCTGTTGCGCGCCCTCTCGAAGTTAGATGTTTTCGATCGATCGCCGCGTGGCTATGCGGTGATCGTAGCTGCCAGGAAGGAGTGAACGATGCGGGTGTTGATCACAGGTGCTGGTGGTTTCATCGGCAGCCATCTGGTTGACGATCAGCTGGCGCGTGGGCGGGAGGTAACCGCGGTCGATATCCATGTCGAGCGGCTTGCCCCTCATACCAGACACCCGGCTCTCCGAGTGGTCGAGGCGGATTTTGCCGATGCAGAGCGGATCGATCCACTCCTGAGTGGACATGATGTCTGCTTTCATCTGGCAAGCGCCCATCTTGAGACGGGAGTCGGCGAAACATATTTCTGGAAGGTTAACGTGGAGAACACGCGCGATTTTCTGGCGCGCTGTTTTCATGCCGGCATCCCGCGTTTTGTCCATTGCAGCAGTGTGGGGGTATACGGCGACATCAAGCACCCACCCGCGGATGAGAGCTCCCCCTGCCATCCCGATGTGGCCTATGAGAGGTCCAAGCTAGCTGGCGAGGAAGCGGTCAGGGCATTTGCAGCTCAGAACGCCTATCCGGTTGCGATCATCCGTCCGGCTTGGGTTTATGGACCGCGCTGCCCGCGCACAGAGAGGCTTTTTCGCACGATCAGGAGAGGGCGCTTCTTCTTCGTTGGCAATGGGAAGACTTTGCGGCATCCGATTTATATCAGCGACATGGTTGCTGGCTTCGAGATCGCAGCAACACACCCGGCAGCGCCTGGGGATACGTTCATTATGGCAGGTCCGAGAGCTGTGACGCTGGAAGAGCTGGCAGCTGGGATCGCGGCATGCCTAGGGGTAAAAGCCCCGAAATTTCGGGTGCCCAAGGCGCCGGTGTGGATCGCAGCTGTACTCCTGGAAGCTGCCGAGAAAGTGAGCGGAAGGAAAGCCCCATTTACCCGCCGGAGTTTGAAATTCTACACCGGAAATACCGCCTTCAGCATTCGCAAGGCAGAGGCGAAGCTGGGCTTCTCCCCCCAGGTCGAACTCCCTGAGGGGTTAATGAAGACATACCAGTGGCTTCTGGAAAATGGTCGGGTATGAGGATGCCGCAAACACCTGAACGATCTTCCACCTCCGAAAGCAGTATGGATGAAAAGGAGATAATTCAGACGCCAGTGGAAAAGGCTGGCTCGTCCTTGGAGCAATGGCCGGGGTTGCATCAAAAACTCTTTGCCCCGCACAAATCACCATTTCGAACTTATAAAGAAATGGTGGTGGGTGAACGGGGGTGGGGCACCTTAATCTATTATGAACTGATCATGCTGCTTTTCAGCCAGCTGCCGGGAGCGCTGGGTCTGTTCTTGCGGCAAATCTTCTACCGACCGCTGTTCAAGCGGGTGGGACGAAAAGTCGTTTTCGGGAGGAATATGGTGCTCCGCCAGGCGCACAAGATCGAGCTCGGCGACCAGGTCATCATCGACGATGACTGCACACTCGACGCCAAAGGCGAGGACAACAAGGGCATTGTCATCGGGGACATGGTTACCATCGGCAGGTTTTCGGCCATCGTTTGCAAGAACGCCGACATTGAGATCGGTTCGCATGTTAACATCGGCTCAACGGTCAAGATAATCGCCGCCAATCGGGGAAAGATCCGTATAGGTAACAGCCTCGATATCGGATCGGGATGTCATTTCTCTGGCGGCAGCTACGATTACTCGGATGCGAATGTCCTGCCTTCTTCACGGCGTATCGAGACCAGGGGGATCACGATCGAAGACCTGGCATGGATCGGTGCCGGGGTGATCATCTTAGATGGTGTGACAGTTGGGACGAAGAGCATCGTCGCTGCAGGTGCGGTGGTGACGAGAGACATCCCACCTTACAGCATGGCAGCCGGGGTGCCGGCTGAGGTTAAGAAGGTCCGCTCTTGAGGGCATCCTGAGGATCTCGATGAGAAAATACCTTTTCTTCGTCATCAAAGCGGTGGTCAGCATTTCGCTGATCTGGTATCTGCTATCGAAAACCGAATTCACCGCCATTTACGCTTCGATAAAGGGTGCTGCGCTGGGATGGCTCTGTCTGTCTTTTTTGACATTGTACCTCGGCAAGATCCTGACCAGCTACCGCTGGCAAATCCTTCTCGCCGCGCAGGGGATACAAATCCCTCTGCGTTCGCTTGTTGCATCCGTTTTTGTTGGGCAATTTTTCAACAGCTTCCTGCCCACGACGGTGGGCGGGGACGCGATCCGGGCATACGATACGGCTAGCCAGAGCAAGGAATCGGCCAAGTCGGTGATGTCCGTGTTTGCGGACAGGCTGATCGGCGTCTTTGCCCTGGCGCTGCTGGCGATCTTAGCACTAGGCATCGGTTATGTGATCGGGGAGGAGGTTTCCTTTTATGCCTGGCCTGTCCTGGGGGTGTTTGCGATCTGTTCTCTGGGGATGTTCATGGTCTACAACGATAAGTTGATCGTGGCAGGTGAACATCTCCTGACCAGGGTGAAAATGTCCAGGTTGGTTGAGAAGCTGGATAAGGCTTACCGTTCGCTCTATCTCCTGAGAGAGCGGCCGCGGGTGATGGCGCTGGCCTTAGTTATCTCGATACTTCTGCAGATAAACGTGGTGTTGTTCTATTATTTCATCGGCGTGGCACTCGATCTGAAGGTATCCTGGCTTTATTTCACCATGATCGTTCCGGTGGCTCTGGTGGTCCTGTTGGTGCCGTTCTCGATCAACGGGATTGGTATCCGCGAGGGCATCTTCGTTTTTCTACTCACCGGATTGGGAGTCCCGGTCGAGGAATCCCTGGCTCTGTCGTTGATCTCCTTTGGGCTCATGCTCACCCAGGGGATCATTGGGGGGGTGATTTTCGCTTTGCGTGGCACGCCGATACTACGGACAGAAGCTGTCGAAAGCCCATCAACGAAGTCATCACGTTAACATCGATATCGCAGTCCCAAACGGCTTTTCTCTTGAATCCGGGGAGATCAAGATAACCTGTCATTGACTTTTTAGCACGGTCAGGCCGGGAGAAGGAGATTTGGATGACCTTATTGGTAATGTATTTAGATAAAAAGGGAATACAATGATGAGCTGGATCAAGGGGGTTACGATTCCCCTATGGATTCTAATATTTCCGCTCATGCTCGGGAACATCACAGCCGTTCAGTTGCAAAAGGATCATGGCCAGCTGCTGGTTGAGCCTCTTCTGCTATTTAGCGATGACTTCAACCGAGGAGATAGCACCATTGTAGGCAACGGATGGGAAGAGGTCGAGGTAGCCGGGGCTGCAACAGGGATTCAGGCGAACAGGCTTTGCTTCCTGGATACATCTGACATAGCCCTGCGACCGCTTGTGCGCCACACTTTTCCGTTGGTTTTCAGCGGTGATCTGCGTTTGAGATTCGATTTCGATTGGCGACGTCAATTCCGAGAGAACAGCTATCGGCTCTTGATGCAGCTGGGCGAAGGTGAACTCATGAGCGAGGGAAATCCGGACTCCGGTGTCGGTGTAAATCTGGTGTGGACACAAATCGACGGGGTTCATGAGATGCTGGCTTACCGTGATGGGGGAGAAAACACTCCTCTGCGGGCAGTCTCCGGCGTGACCAATTTCGAGATCCTGGTCGATCTGGAAAGCCGGTCTTATGATCTCTCCCTCGATGGGATCAGCGTTCAATCAGGTATCCCTTTCGACAATCCGGTAAATCTGGATACGGTGCGGTTCATGACGGATGGGTTGAACGAGATCTATTTTAATGAGCGCTGTTTTGACAACCTCTCCGTCGAATCGATCATGCCAGAGTTCACCCCTTCGCCAACCCCACTTCCATCCAGCACTACGACGGGTACAGCTTCCCCAGCTGCCACCCAAACGGACACGCCTCAACCGACAGGGACAAACACCCCTGTTCCCCCCACAGTTACTTGGACTTCTACTTCGACTAAAGCATCATCTCCAACGATCACTTCATCACCGTCTCCAACAGAGACCGAAACACCCTCCGTGAGTGCCACACGAACATCAACCGTCACGGAGACTGTTATCCCGACAGAGACTCCAACGTCTACATCCACGGATCTCCCCTCGACCACTCCGACGCCCAATGACACACCGACACCCACTCCACTTCCGTCAATCATGATTAATGAGTTGTTCGAGACTCTTCTAATTGGGCCAGATTCAACAGGTATGGGCATACCAAATCCTTTTCTGTTCGAAGTAAATGTAAATTTTCAGGGACCTCAAGGGGAGAGGATGTCTGTCCCGGCGTTTTATGATGGGAATGGAGCCGGAGGCATGGATGGTAACGTTTGGAAAGTCCGTTTCCGCCCTGGGACAAGTGGGATATGGACCTATTCCTCGACGAGCAGTGAACCCCTACTCAATGGTCATACTGGCAGCTTTCAGGTCGTCACTCCAGAAAGTTGTCCCAAAGCAACAACTTATGGATTGCCTAATTTCTCTTGCACAGGTAGGCTTGAATATTCTGGAGGTCACTATCTCCGATTTGCGGATGGCACCTACTGGATCAAGGGTGGGGCAGACGATCCTGAGGACTTCCTGGCGCCAGGGATAACCGTCGGTTTTCCCACGAAAGAAGCAGCTGTAGATTTCCTGGCGGAACAGGGGGTGAATTCGCTCTATCTCATGCTGCATAATATCGGCGGCGATGGAAACAATGTTTGGCCGTGGGTGGGACCGACGCCAGGTCAGGCGCAAATCAATCACGAGCGGATTGACCTGATGAAAATGGCTGCCTGGGGAGGGATTTTCGACTACCTTCAGGAGAAAGGAATCGTGCTCCATATCATTTTCGAGGATGATTCTGGCTGGACAGGTTTCAATCGAGCGTTGTACTACCGGGAGATTGTAGCAAGATTTGGTCACTATAACGGACTCATCTGGAATATCTCCGAAGAGTTCAACGAAAATTACACAGTCAGTCAGGTGCAAACGTTTGCGCAGATGATCAGGGATCTGGACCCATACGATCATCCTATCACTGTGCATCACATCGGTAGCCTGGATACCTGGCTGCCATTCGTTGGGGACAACCGCTTCGACCTGACCGGGTTCCAGACAGACAAATCCCCACAGAACACAGCTGCGGTCTCTTGGTACGAGCTGGTCGAAAACTCCGGTCGAACGATCCCGATTTCTTTCGACGAGACAGGGATGATAGATGTATCCGATCGGGATCTGGCGCGGCATATTCTCTGGTCGATCTATATGGGAGGGGGAAATTTCGAGCTGCATAGTTTTCCAATCACAGATTACCATGATTTCACCTTCCATTTTGCTGACCTGAAGAGGGCGCGGACTTTTATCGAGGCACTTCCTTTCTGGCAGATGCGTCCGATGAACGATCTGTTGCTTTCCGGCCAGGGATATGTTCTTGCAAGAACGGGTGAAGTCTACAGCGTGTACCTGCCGATTGGAGGTCAAATAACGCTGGACTTGAGCGCGAGCACTGCTTATTTCGATGGTCTATGGTTCAATCCCAGAGACGGCACGAGACAGTCGTTGGGGTATGTCTTAGGCGGCGGTGCGCGGTCTTTTAGTGCACCGGGTTCCCAAGACTGGGTGCTGCTTCTCACCCTATCCTCGACCACTCCGACGCCGACGTTGACAGCGAGTGCCACACCCACCTTCACCGACACACCATTGCCGAGCGAGACGCCCACTCCAACGGTGACCCTGACGGCATCGGAGACACCGACGGCGAGTGTCACGCCGACTGCGACGGCGGTGAGGGCGG